>BNJU01004703.1_pt1 | contig 41758 bp, 38 predicted proteins | sample 8539281 | NCBI WGS metagenome assembly BNJU01 (sample SAMD00202456, study PRJDB9452) | human saliva metagenome | isolation source: human saliva | place: Japan
CCGTCTGCGGCTGCCGGCTCGGTGCTCGGCGGCGTCGACATTGCCGACCATCCTCACCTGATCCTCATCAGCCTGGGCGCTGACGATGACGCCGGAGAGGTGGTGGCCGGCGATGTCGTGGAGATCGCGGGCCAGGGCATTGCGGCTTGCCCGCAACTCGCGCGCGGCTCGCTCGCTCCTCGCGCTCGAGCAGCTGCTTCTCCCGTTCAAGGAGCTCGGCCTTGTCGCGCAGCGCTCTGGTGAGTCGCTCACGCCCCAACATGTACTCCGCCGCCACTACCGGGAGCGGGTAGCGCTGCAGCAGGTGAGCCGACAGGAAGACGATGACGGCAGCCGGCCCGCGCTCGCCGGAATACACCTCTCGGATGAGGAAGACCAAATTAAAGACGATGATGTTGGTAAACAGCGCGACCTGCCAGCCTGGGACGCGGTGACGCACCAGGTACCAGATGACGACCATGACTGCGGTGGATCCGACTGACGATCGATCGTTGGCGATGAGGGTGGTGAGATCGGCAACGGCCACTACAGCGAGCACTCGGTATGGAAAACGATCCGTCACCGTCACAGCCACTACCTGGAGGATGATAGCCAGAACGCTGACGAGAATCGCCCGGGGAATCAGACTGATTTCTCCATATCTGATGACGTGCTCGGGATCGACCAGCAACGTGCCGAAATAGGACAGCACGCCGAGCAGGTAGAGCGCCACCGCGGTCCGGGGCAGGCGCGGTGGACTCTGCACCTGGGCGGCGGAATCGGGCACGTGGCTGGGCACGCTCCGAGTCAAGCACATGCGCAGCCGCGAGGTGCCCGAGTCCGTCTCCGAGCCCATCACTTGTGGCACAGGGTGGCGTCGATGGCCTCGTTGACCTTTGCGCTCTTCTCCTTGGCGGAGCTCTCCGGGTTGCTCTGGTCGGCGATATCTGAGGATGAGGCAGTGACAGTGACGGTGAGGGCGGTGCCGTCAGGGCCGACACCGTCATGAGTCTCATATCCAGGAATACCGCCATGGTGTCCCCATGCAGTACCTCCGCAGCTCAGCGAGGTACCGATGAGGCCCAGCCCGTACACCGTCCCCGATCCAAGGTGCGAGCTGGCGTCAACCGCTCCGTTCTTCATCTCGTCGATGCTGGCCTGGGTCAGCAGTCTTCCGTCGAGGACGGCCTGGAAGAAGGTGTTGAGCTCACTGGGGGTCGACACCATGCCACCGGCGGCCCAGGCAAGTGAGGTATCCAGATCGGTCATGTCCTCCAGCTTGCCCTCAGCACTGAGGTGGTACCCCTGAGGGTGAGGACCGTGGAGCTTCTTCTCGCCGTTTCCCGGGAGGTAGGTGTGGGACAGTCCCAGCTTCTTGACGATGCGCTGATCGATCTGCTCACCCACCGGCCGCTGGGACACCCGCTCAATGAGCATTCCCAGCACGATGTAGTTCGTGTTGGTGTACTTCCACTGAGTGCCGGGCTCGAAGGCCGCCGGCTTACCCAGAGCAGTATCCAGCAGGTCACGCGGAGGAACATAGTGCTGCATATTCTCGGACTCCGCAGCTCTGCTGGAGAGGTAGGTGTCGGTGTACTCGGGCAGGCCACTGGTGTGCTGGAGGAGCTGACGCACCGTGATCTTGGAGCCGTCGATGCCCTCGCCTCTGATGAGGCCGGGCAGGTAGGTCTCGATCGGCTCATCAAGCCCGACCTTGCCCTCCTGGACCAGCTGCATGACCACCACAGCCACGAAGGTCTTCGACGCGGAGCCAACTCGTACCTCGCCGTCCATCGGCGGGGCCTGACCCGTCTCCAGGCTGCCCTTGCCCACGGCAACCCCCGCCGACTCACCCTTGCTGTCGGTCACCGCCGCCAGAGCCGCCGGATAACCGTCACCCACCAGCCCCTGAGCCCGGGACTTCAGACTCTCAGCCTCCCCCTTCGACGGCGCCGCCCAGGCCGTACCCCCGACAGCACCCAACGCGATCGCCGCCGCCACAGGCACCGCCAACACCCGCCACACCACCGACCCACGACGATGGCCGGGCCGGGCGCCGGCAGCCTCCAGGGCCTCAGGGTTCTCGGGCGTGGTGACATCGGAACGGATAGGACTGAACTTCTCTGCTTTACCCATGCCTCCAGTGTCACGAGCCCGCAGGCCGACCACCCCCACCTACAGCACAGCACCCACTGTCCATATGGACAGTCCAACTTGGAACGCCTTCACTCGACACAGCCCCGATCGAGAAATGGCCAACAAACACGGCGCCACCGCGGCTCGTGGGAGCCTCGGTGGCGACTGCACCTGGGCGGCGGAATCGGGCACGTAGCTGGGCACGCTCCGAGTCAAGCACATGCGCAGCCGCGAGGTGCCCGAGTCCGTCTCCGAGCCCATCACTTGTGGCACAGGGTGGCGTCGACGGCGTCCTTGAGCCGCTGTTCTTTCTCCTTGGCGGAGCTCTCCGGGTTGCTCTGGTCGGCGATGGCTGTAGGCAGGGCGGTCACGGCGACGGTGACGGCGGTGCCGTCAGGGCCGACGGCGTCGTAGGTCCGGTATCCGTGAATGCCACCGTTATGGCCCCAGGAGGTGCCCCCGCAGGACAACGGGGTACCGATGAGGCCCAGCCCGTACACCGCGCCGCCTGCACCGGTGTCGACGCCCTTCTTCATCTCGTCGATGCTGGCCTGGCTCAGCAGCCTTCCGTCGAAGACGGCCTGGAAGAAGGTGTTGAGCTCACTGGGGGTCGAGACCATCGCACCAGCTGCCCATCCCCAAGCCGGATCCATCTCGGTAATATCCTCCAACTTGCCCTCAGCACTGAGGTGGTACCCCTGAGGGTGAGTACCACGAATCTTCTCCTCCCCCGGGGCCGGGAAGTAGGTGTGGGACAGCCCCAGCTTCTTGACGATGCGCTCATCGATCTGCTCACCCACCGGCCGCTGAGACACCCGCTCAATGAGCATCCCCAACACCACATAGTTCGTATTGGTGTACTTCCACTGCGTCCCTGGCTCAAACTGCGCCGGCTTGCCCAGAGCCGTGTCCAGTAGATCCCGCGGCTGCGCGTAGTGATCCTTGATTTGGAAGATATCGCTCCTTCCGGGAGTGATATCGGTGTACTCAGGCAGGCCGCTGGTGTGCTGCAGGAGCTGACGCACCGTGATCTTCGATCCGTCGACGCCCTCGCCCTTGATGAGGCCGGGCAGGTAGGTCTCGATCGGCTCATCGAGGCCCCACCCTGCCCTCCTGAACCATCTGCACGACCACCACGGCCACAAAGGTCTTCGTGTTCGACCCGATCCTCACCTCGCCGTCCATCGGCGGGGGCCTGCCCATCTCGAGATTGCCCTTGCCCACGGCCACCCCCTGCCGACTCACCCCGTGCGTCGCTCACCGCCGCCAGAGCCGCCGGGTAACCGTCACCCACCAGCCCCTGAGCCCGGGACTTCAGGCTCTCAGCCTCCCCCTTCGACGGCGCCGCCGACGCCGCACCACCACCACCAGCAGCACCCAACGCGATCGCCGCCGCCACAGGCACCGCCAACACCCGCCACACCACCGAACGACGACGAGACGAGCGGGACGTCGACGGGCTGGTGGCAAGGTCTACGGATTGAGGGCTGTCATGAACTGCTCTGCTAGTGCGTGTGTTGCTCATGACCCCAGTGTCGACAATTCACCAACCAGTTACCTCCTCCCACAGCACAGCATTGCCTGTCCATATGGACAGTACAACTTGGAACGCCTTCACTCGGCACAACCCTCCTCCCGATCGAGAAATGGCCACCAGATACAGCGCCACCGCGGCTCGTGGGAGCCTCGGCGGCGACTGCACCCGGACGGCGGAATCGGGCATGCGGCTGGGCACGCCCCGAGTCAAGCACATGCGCAGCCGCAGCCGCGAGGCGCCTGAGTCCGTCTCCGAGCCCATCACTTGTGGCACAGGGTGGCGTCGACGGCGTCCTTGTTCCGCTGGTGCTTCTCCTTGGCGGAGCTCTCCGGGTTGTTCTGGTCGGCGATGGCTGTGGGCAGGGCGGTCACGGCGACGGTGACGGCGGTGCCGTCAGGGCCGACGGCGTTGTCGGTCTGGTACCCGTGGATCGTCCCGCCGTGGCCCCAGGAGGTGCCCCCGCAGCTGAGCGGAGTACCGATGAGGCCCAGTCCGTACACCGTCCCCGGTCCAAGGTACGAGCTGGCGTCAACCGCTCCGTTCTTCATCTCGTCGATGCTGGCCTGGGTCAGTAGCCTGCCGTCGAGGACGGCCTGGAAGAATGTGTTGAGCTCACTGGGGGTCGAGACCATCGCACCAGCTGCCCATCCCCAAGCCGGATCCATCTCGGTAATATCCTCCAACTTGCCCTCAGCACTGAGGTGGTACCCCTGAGGGTGAGTACCACGAATCTTCTCCTCCCCCGGGGCCGGGAAGTAGGTGTGGGACAGCCCCAGCTTCTTGACGATGCGCTCATCGATCTGCTCACCCACCGGCCGCTGAGACACCCGCTCAATGAGCATCCCCAACACCACATAGTTCGTATTGGTGTACTTCCACTGCGTCCCTGGCTCAAACTGCGCCGGCTTGCCCAGAGCCGTGTCCAGTAGATCCCGCGGCTGCGCGTAGTGATCCTTGATTTGGAAGATATCGCTCCTTCCGGGAGTGATATCGGTGTACTCAGGCAGGCCGCTGGTGTGCTGGAGGAGTTGGCGCACCGTGATCTTCGATCCGTCGACGCCCTCGCCCTTGATGAGGCCCGGCAGATAGGTCTCGATCGGCTCATCGAGCCCCACCTTGCCCTCCTGGACCAGCTGCATGACCACCACGGCCACAAAGGTCTTCGTGTTCGACCCAATCCGCACCTCGCCGTCCATCGGCGGGACCTGACCCGTCTCCAGATTGCCCTTACCCACGGCCACCCCCGCAGACTCGCCCTTGGCATCACTCACCACGGCCAGAGCCGCCGGGTAGCCGGCGTCCACCAGCCCCTGAGCCCGGGACTTCAGGCTCTCAGCCTCCCCCTTCGACGGCGCCGCCGACGCCGTACCCCCGACAGCACCCAACGCGATCGCCGCCGCCACAGGCACCGCCAGCACCCGCCACACCACCGACCGGCGACGGCCGGCTCGGGTACCGGCGGCCCCTACTGCTTCGGGGCTTTCAGGAGTGACTACGTTGGAACGGACAGGGACTGAACTTCTCTGCTTTACCCATGCCTCCAGTGTCACGAGCCAGCAGGCCGAATACCGCCCAGGGCATCAGCCCCTGCTGTCCATATGGACAGTGCCAGGCCCGCTCTGCTCCCAGTCGGACCGTTCAGATCGTGACGGCGCGGGAGGCCTGGTAGGCGGCCCCGACAATGCCGGCCGTGTTGAGCAGCTGAGCCGGGACGATCGGGGTCTTGAGGTCGAGCAGCGGCAGGTACTTCTCGTGCTTGCGGGAGACGCCCCCGCCCACGACGAACAAGTCCGGGGAGAAGAGCATCTCCACGTGGGAGTAGTAGCGCTGGAGACGCTTGGCCCACTTCTTCCAGGACAGCTCCTGTACGGTGCGCTGCCCGGCGGAGGCCCGGCTCTCGGCGTCGTAGCCGTCAATCTCCAGGTGCCCGAGCTCGGTGTTGGGGACCAGGGTTCCGTCAACAATGACAGCCGAGCCGATCCCTGTGCCCAGGGTGGTGACGATGATGGTCCCGGGCACATCTTTGGCGGCACCGAAGGCGACCTCCGCCAGGCCTGCTGCGTCGGCATCGTTGAGTCCGGTCACCGGCCGGCCCAGATGCTCGTGCATGAGCTCGGTGAGGTTGACGCCCGTCCAGGACTTGTCGAGATTGGCGATGAAGGGGACGGTGCCGTGGACGATCGGAGCGGGCAGGGCCACGCCGACCGGGACGTCGTCGCCCACCTCGAGCTGTTCGAGGAGCTCGCGGCAGACCTCGGCGACGGCCGCGGGAGTGGACTCCTCAGGAGTGTCGATACGGACGCGCTCACCGATGAACGTGCCCGTGGCCAGGTCGACCAGTGCGCTCTTGACGCCCGATCCGCCGATGTCGATCCCGCATGCCACGGAAACTGCTGGTGCTGTCGAAGTCATGAGGTCCTCCTGGTACTACGCGTCCTCGCGGCCGCTGCCCAGCCTAGTGCAGGGACAGCGACCGCGAGGACGGTCGGAGGAACCGATGGCGGCCGCGGGCCGCAGCAGCAGTGCTCAGTCGCGAGTGCTCTCCTGGCGGGCGCCCCGGTAGAGGTACCACAGAGTGCCGACGAACAGGACCACACCCACCCAGGGGGCGATGCCGGCGAAGCTCTCGGGCATGATGGCCAGCGGGTCCGCCTTGCCGCCGAAGGCCACGACGATTCCGGCGTAGACCACCCCGGCGAGGCTCTCGCCGACGATGAGGCCGGTCGCCATGAGCGTGCCCATGCGCTTGGCCCGCTCCGGGTTGGTGGTGCGCTCGGCCCAGCGGTCGTAGAGGGTGACCGAGGGCGGCACCGATCAGGGATCATGACGGTGACGGCCGTGGGCAGGTACATGCCCATGCCGACGGCGAGCGGCGGCAGGGAGTACTTGCTGGTGCGGCGCAGGATCTCGTCGATGGCGATGACGACGGCGCCGATGAGGGCGCCCAGCCCCAGCAGGCTCCAGTTGAGGTCTCCGCCGAGGACGCCCTGAACCAGGTGCTTGATGAGGTTCGCCTGAGGTGCGGCCAGAGCGTCGTTGCCGGCGTCGGGTGCTCCGGCGAAGCCGAAGGCGCCCTGCATGAGGCTGAGCACCGGCGGGATGACGATGGCGCCGAAGACAACGCCGATGACGAGCGCCACCTGCTGCTTCCACGGGGTGGAGTCGACGAGCTGGCCGGTCTTGAGGTCCTGGAGGTTGTCGTTCGAGATGGTGGCCACGCCGAAGACGACCGCGGTGACGAACAGGGTGTAGGCCACCAGAGTGCGGACGTCGTCGGGCGAGGAGGTGGTGGCGATGGTGCGAACCAGCGCGGCCGCGGTGACCGCCACGAGGATGCCGACGCCGGAGATCGGCGAGTTGGACGAGCCGATGAGGCCGGCCATGTAGCCGCACACCGAGGCGACGACCAGGCCGGTCAGCAGGATGAAGAGAATGGAGATGATGATGAGGCCCGTCGCGTGGTGAGCCATGGAGGTCCCGTGCAGGAACAGCCACAGGAGCACACCGATGGGGAGCATGGAGCCGACGGTGACGCCGATGACCGTCTTCATCGACAGGGTCGCGCTCGGTCAGGGGATCTCCTCGCCGGCGTCGCGCTTGGCGCTGGAGGCCAGGGACTCGCGGATACCGGTGACGATGGGGACCGAGGATCTTCAGGAAGGTCCAGATGGCGGCGATGGCGATGGCGCCGGCACCGACGATCCGCACCTCGCTGGCGAAGGTGGCGCCCACGAAGTCGGCGAGGTCCTTGTCGGCGACCGCCGTGCCCCAGGTGCGCATCGGAAGCAGCACCCCGTAGGAGATGAGCAGGCCGACGATCATCGCGATGCCGACGCCCGACGCCGACCAGGGTGGCCCACGCCGACCAGCGCCAGGGACGGGGAGGTGCCCCGCCATCGTGGCGCCGGCACCGACCCGGAAGACCCCGGAGATGTCGACGCTGATGGCCTTGAGGGCGTTGAGGAAGTACAGGGGCCGCCGAGGCGATCGAGCCCCGCACGATGACACCCAGTCCACGGCTGGACTCCTCGGCCCCCTCGCTGGTGTCGCCCACGCGCAGGACCTCGGCGCCGGCCACGCCCTCGGGGTAGGGCAGGTCGGAGTTGGTCACGAGCGCGCGCCGCAACGGGATGGAGTAGGTGACGCCGAGGATGCCGCCCAGGATGATGACCAGGACCGTCTGGAGGTAGGGGAATCCGGTCCACCAGCCCACGATGATGAGTCCGGGCAGCACGAAGATGATGGCGGACAGCGTCCCGGCCGCCGAGGCGATCGTCTGGACGATGTTGTTCTCCTGGATCGTGTGATCGGAGAAGCGGCGCAGGATCGCCATGGAGATGACGGCGGCCGGGATCGAGGTGGCGAAGGTGAGCCCCACCTTGAGGCCGAGGTAGACGTTCGCCGCGGTGAAGATGAGCGTGATGATGCCGCCGATGACGATGCCGCGAGCAGTCAGCTCCTTGACCGGGCCGGAGCCGGCACTGGACGGCTTCGCCGCAGCGGAGCCGCGTGAGGTTGTTGTGGACATGGTGAGATCTCTCGAGGTCGGGATGATTCCGGGGTGAGAGTAGCACCGTGTCCGAAAACGATCGTTAACAGCTCATTCGATGCACAACGGATCAGCGCCGCCGTCGTCGTCCTCAGCACTTCGACCGAATCTTCAGAAACGACGCGGCTCCGGGTCTTTTATGAAGTTTTGGTCGAAGTGTCGAGAAGCGATGCCATGCAGCACCCGGTTCACTCGGAGGCCAGGGCGCCGGCGATCCTGTACAGGGCGACGGCCAGGAGGAATGCGAAGGCAGTCATGAGGCTGGGGCCCCAGAAGCCGGGGAGTCGAGTGAGAAGGTCTCCGCCGACGGCGCCGGCGATCGTGGCACCGAGGTACATCGCCGTGTTGGATAGCGAGGAGACGGTTCCTCGCGCCTGGCCGGCGTGAGCCTGCAGCTGCCCCATGAGAACCGGCAGAAGGAAGCCGGCGACCACAAGGGCTGCAGCGAAGGCGATGACGGCACCCCACATGGTGTGCGCAATGAGCGGGCATCGCCGCGGCCAGGAGGTAGAACGCGCCCTGGACGAGAATGCCGACCCACAGCGACCGCCGCTCACCGACCCTTGCAACGAGTCGCGGACCGAGGATCGACCCCAGCGCAGTTCCCAGTCCGATCATCATCATGGCCTTCCCGATAGCGGTCTGCGAGGCACCGAAGTCCTTGGCCAGCCAAGAGCCGATGAAGGAGAACGAGGCGTAGTTGCCGGTCTGGAACACGAGGTAGGCGAGGCGACCACCGCAGCACCCGAGCCGAGGACCCTTTCCGGTAGGAGCCGACGACGTCGACGGACTCCCCCACCGGCCGCACATGCGGGAACGCGAGGAAGAGAAGTCCCCACAGGACGACGCTGACCGCCGCGACCACGAAGAACGGCAGCTGCCATCCTCTGACTGACAGGTAGGAGCCGATTGGCACGCCGGCCACCTGAGCAACCGCCAGTCCCGCGGTCGCGTACCCCATGACCGTGATGATGGATCGCCGGGGCACCGTCATTGGGATGGAGGCCCAGATCTGGGAGCTGACGAAGGCGGCGCTCACGCCAGCCAGGAAGCGGGCGGCGACCATGCTCCAGAAGCTCCAGGCCAGACCGCACGCGCAGGTGAGGACGGCGAAGGCCGCCAGGCCGGAGAGGATGACCCGACGTCGGTCGTGGCGGTCGGAGACGGGGCCGGCCACGAGGGCGAACAGCGCGTACCCCAAGGCGTAGGCGGAGACCAGCCAGCCTGCGCGGGACAGGGGGACGTCGAGCTCGCGCTGAAGCAGGGGCAGCAGGGGCGCGACGAGGAAGGTGTCGGTCCCGATGGCGAACATGGTGAAGAAGGACAGCCACCCCATGGTGGAGACGCGAGCACTCTTCGACGGCACCCTCTCGTCATCCGCGGACGCACGCGTTGAGACACGAGCTTCTTCAGTCATCTCAAACCCCCTTAGTTCGATGTTTGACGTACTAAGAATTATTCGAGACGCTATCGTTGTCAACCCCGTTCCGGCGCACGCCAGGACGGCGGTCGGAACAGACGGGACAGAAAGGCAGGGACGACCCGTGAAAGACAGGGAGCTCTTCCACCCCGAGGCGGCCGACATCTCCCTGGACGCGATCCTGGGCGCCCTGTCCGACCCCATCCGCCGCGACGTCCTGCGCCGGATCGCCAGTGAAGGCGCCCTGTACTGCGGAGACCTGAGCTACGACGTCGTCAAGTCCACGATGTCGCACCACTTCCGGGTGCTGCGCGAGTCCGGGCTCATGCACCGAACGAGAGGGCAAGCACCGGCGCATCACTCGGCGCGACGGCGTCATCGAGCAGCGCTTTCCGGGACTGCTGGCCGCCGTCGGCCTGCCCGCAGGCAAGGGGCAGTGGCCGGACTGACGACCGCCCGAGCGAGCACTCTTACGGCACCCAGGGTAGGCCGCCGTCGTCGGCCTCAACACTTCGACCGAATCTTCAGAAACGACGCGGCTCCGGGTCTTTTCTGAAGATTCGGTCGAAGTGCTAGTGGGCACAGGGCGAAGTCAGAGTCAGACGTGAACAGCGGGCGCGACCGACTCACTGCGAGGTCACCTCGACCTGCTGGCGGGTGTTCCACCCCATCTTGGCGCTGGTGACCATCCCCCAGACCCGCAGGGGACGCAGGATCAGCGCGGACCACAGCGTCGCCACCGGGGACAGGAGGAGGCTGGCGTACCTCTGGGGGCCGGTGGTGTCCGAGCGCCATACGGAGATGTACCGCGAGCCCTGCGCCAGCCCGATCGCCAAAGGCACCAGCACCACCGTCGGCGGCACACCGCTGCCCAGGACGAGCGGGCGCCACAGCAGCAGGTAGACGAAGACCGAGATCACCAGCCAGATCTGCATCCACCCGGTGGCCTGGCGCCACCAGCCCCACGAGAGGACCGGCAGGAAGCGGATGCGCCAGAGCCCGCGGATGAAGGAGCCCGCGGAACCAGCGCTCCTGCTGGCGGTAGTGGTGGCTCCAGCGATCGGGCATCCATGCGAAGGCGAAGGCCGAGGGCTGCTGGACGGTCCTGCCGTGCAGCAGGGCGAAGAGAGTCAGCATGGAGTCGTCGGAGAACTCCACGTGCCGCCCCAGGTAGCTCTCGCTCAGGTAGGTGTCGATGTTCTCCGCCAGGATGGAGCACCGGTAGGCGGCCAGGCCGCCGGAGTTGACCATGACCGAGCCGAGCTGAGACATGAAGGAGCGGTCGATGAGCTGCTGGCCGACGAAGATCACGTCAGTGACCCGGGCGAGCAGGTTCTCCCGGTTGTTGATCGCCAGGATGACGCCGGCCACCGACATGACCCGGGGGTCACTGAAGGGCTGGACGATCTCATGGAGGGCCTCGGCGTCGAGCATGGAGTCGGAGTCGACGGTCACGAACAGGTCGGCGTCACGGATCTTCCTGAAACCGTGGACCTGCGCGTGGCGTTTGCCCTCATTGGGGGTGCGCTGCCAGCTGGCGTAGATGCCGGCCAGCGCCGCCTGCCGAATGAACCAGTCCCGTTCCTCCACGTAGGCACCCTGGGTGGAGCCGTCGTCGACGACGTGAATCTCGGCCGGCGGTGCGCTCTGGTGCAGCAGGGCGGAGAGCATCCGCACCACGACGTCGGGATCCTCGTTGTAGAGCGGTACGAGCACGGCAACCCGATGCGCCTCGCCGCGGCCGATCACACGCCCCTCGAAGCCGGCCACCACGAGCTGCACGGCCACAATCACGAAGAGCACATCGAAGGTCCACACGATCCACGCGTCCAGGACGTGGTGCCGACTGACCAGCACGCGCCAGCAGAGCCACCCCACGACACCGAGGACCACGACGACGGCGGGCAGCGGCCACCGGCCCCGCATGAGCGCCAGGGCAGCCCGGTGGCGTCGGCCGATCGTTGAGCCTCGTCCGGCGTCGTCACCGGGGTGCGCACGGTGACCACCCGCCGCGCCCCGTACCCCGCCCTCTCTGTGGACCGCCCGGACCGCCCGGAGCCGCGTCCGGCGCTTGAACAGCAACTTGACCGCGAAGCAGGCCAACAGGATGACCAGGCAGATCAGCAGCACGAGCGGGCCGAAGGACCAGGGTCATAGCGTCAGTCTTTCCGTGTCGGGGTGCCGGTTCCGCTCCAGGAGGCGACGGCGCCTCAGGCCAGGGCGGGCGACTGGCTGCGCATGACCTCGGGAACCGTCTTGACGGGCAGGCCGGAGTCAGCCACTCGCCTCATGAAGCGCTCGAAGCTGTCCGCCCTGATCGACTCAGGGGGCGCCGTCGGTCTGCTCATCGATGCGGTGGAAGACCATATGGGTCAGCAGCGGTGCTCCTGACAGCGGGCCAGCGCCTTCTCGACCTGGGACTCGGTGGTGTAGGAGCCGCAGTAGAAGACGCGCAGCCGGAACGGGTCCCCCGGCGCGAGGGTCTCCGGGGCGTTCTCGATGGTGCGCATCGAGGTGAAGTAGTCCTGGGAGGTGCGCAGCACCAGGTCGTTATACCGCCCCATGGGCAGGGCGAAGTGGGCGGCGCCCTCGGGGTAGCCGTGCTCGAGAAGGAAGGACCTGATCGTCTCCAGCTCCCGGCGCACCCCCGCCTCGTCCAGCGTGGTGAGATCGGTCGAGGCGTGGGCGGCGATGTCCCAGCCGTGAACCTCGCGCATCTCGGCGAGCTGGTTGGTGCTCATGCGGCCGGGCAGCCCGACCTTGTCGGCGATGACGTACGAGGTTGCCGCGCCGATGCCGCAGTCCTGCAGGATCGCCCGGGCCGTCTTGTAGTCGCTGTCGTAGCCGTCGTCGAAGGAGATGGAGACGATGCCGCTGGCGGCCGAGGGCAGGGTGGCCAGATAGCCGAGCCACAGGCGGCTCGAGGTCGAGTCGGAGGCGGGGACGACCTTCAAACGCACTCGCGTCACCTGGTCCAGCCGGGGGTGGCCGACGACGGCGCGCTCGGCGGCACGGTTGACGGTCACCCGGCACCAGGTACCGGTGCGCAGCGTGCGCATGTCGGGAGCCACGTCCAGGCGCAGGCAGTCCTCGCCCTCCCCGCCGAGCTCGAGCTGGATGCTCTCGATCTGCCGGTAGTCCTCGGCGCGCAGCCACAGGTCCCACTGGCAGTCGGTCATGTCAACGCCCGACAGGGCCAGATCCGCACTGGTGGGGCGGCCGGAGTCACCGGTGGTGGTGATCTCCAGCGACTGGTTCCCATGGGAGTGGGTGGAGGTGTCGGGGCGGATGGAGCCGTCCCGGGAGGAGAGAGCCCAGGCGCGCGGGTCCTGCATATCCGATAGCACCTGCGAGGGCGCCGCGGCAGGGCCTGCGGCCGGGGCCGGGGAGGCGTGAGCCGCCGTCTGCAGCTCAGGTAGAAGAGTGCTCGAGGCGGCCAGGGCGAGACCGCCCATGAGAAAGCTGCGACGCCTCATCCGTTCATGCTGCGGCAAGGTTCTTCTCCCGTTAACAGTCCACTCGGTTGGTTTCCTCTCCAGGATAAGCACGAGATCGCCGTCACCGCAGACGAAAGTCGCACACACTCGCCCTCGACGACCTGCCACATCGCGCCAGCCGCCCTCCAGGACCCCGCAGACCCGCACAAATCCGCGCATCTCCACCGAACAGCACCGACCGTGCGTGAGGGAGATCACCTCCGCGCCGTCTTCGCTCACATCAGCCACGACAAAAGGTCTGTCCCGCCAGTTTCCTGGCGGGACAGACCTTTCGAGGTGGTGGAGCTAGGGGGATTCGAACCCCCGACCTTCTCATTGCGAACGAGACGCGCTACCAACTGCGCCATAGCCCCAAGTGCGGACCGATCCTAGCATCGCCGCCGGGAGTCCTGGCAAGTTCGGGTGCGGTGAGCCCGCCCACCGCACCCGGGTCGCCCGGCGGCGTGCCGCGGGAGCGCCCGGCGTTACTCGCCGGCTGCGCGCGTCCCTCGAGGATGGCGTCGAGGTCGATGGGGATGGAAGAGCTCTTCCTCGTCCTCCACCGGAGCCGGGATGTAGGCGCGGGCCGACTGCGGGCGCGCGGGCACCGGTGCGGAGGTGCCCGGGTCGACAACCGGGTCGGCGTAGGAGCGTCGAGGGGCCCGGGCCGCCAGCGTGTGGGTCAGGGGCCGGGACGTGGACCGGTCGCCAGCCCTGGGGCGGGGTCGACGTCGTCGCCTCCTCCTGACGACTCCCTCCGCCTCAGCCGGGCAGCGACAGCAGCAGCGGGGGCCTGCGAGCGGGCGGCCGGGCGGGCCGGCTCTGAAGCAGTGCGGGAGGCAGTCTGGGGGCGGACTGGGCGAGGCCGTGGCGGTGCGCCGGGCCGGCTCAGCGGCGACCTGCGGGGAGGGGCCGCAGCGGCACGCTCCTGCGCCTCCTGCTCAATGGCACTCGCCTCGGCGAAGAGCTTGCCCCAACCGGGCCGGCCACGGGAGGCCGAGGCAGGCAGGGGAGGCGACGAAGTCCTTGGTGCGCAGCGAGCTCTCCTCGTCGCCGTCGCGGAGACCGCCTGCGCACGCCCATGTCCCAGGGTGACCCGGCCGGCATGGCGGGAGGGCACGTGAGACCGAGGCGCGGCGGGCCGCCTCGCGCTCGGCGGCCACCGCTGCGGCGGTCTCGTCATCGAGGTCGGCGTCGAGCCTGGCCAGGCGCTCCTCCTCGGAGTCGACGGCTCGGGAGGGGACGGCCGGCAGCGGTGCCGGTCGCCTCAGCAGGGGCTACCGGCGGCGGTCTCAGCGGGCACCGCGGACTCGGCGGACGCAGTGCGCACGGTCGACCGCTGGAGCGCCCTCGCGGGCGAGGCGCTCGATGAAGAGTCCTGCGCGCCGGGTCGCCGGCGGCCTCGACAGACTCGGCCGACACCGCCGACACGGCGGGTGAGGCCGCACTGGCGCTGACGGCACTGACCGAACCGCTGGAGGCTGCGAGGGCCGTCGACGACGGAGCGGGGCGCGGCCACGACCGACGCCGAGGAGCGCCGACCGGTCAGGGTCACCAGGGTCTGCTCGAGCTCGGCGATGCGGCGGCGCTCACGGCGGTCCGCTGCGGCCGAGGCCAGAGCGGCGCGGCGCCCGGCCACCATCGAGGCTCCCAGCAGGGAGCGGAGGGCAGCAGGGCGGGCCACCACGGCAGCGCGGTGGCCAGGCCCAGCACCCAGGCGCCCAGCGAGACTCCGAGCAGGACTCCGGCGACGATCCCGCGGTGCGAGGCGGCGACCCGACGGCGCTCACGCCCCTGGGCGTGAACCTGGCGGGCACGGTCGAGCTCACGCTCGGTGCGCAGGGCGCGCACATTCCTCACGGCGGGCCTGTTCATCACCCTCACCTCCGGTCGACGTCGAAAGAGCTCCGCATGCCCACTGTTCGCGCAGGTGTCGTCGCGTTCGACGGCGGCCGCACCCGTGGCCAGGACCCGCAGCTCAGCCGAGTAGCGGTCCTGGACGTTGGAGCGGCGAGCCATCTCGCGGCGCCCCACTAAAAGCGGAAGGAGGTACACGGAGAGAACCGTGATGAGGGGCGATGACTGCCCCGAGATCTCGATTCCCACACCGCAACCGTAAGTGCGCCACCCTCGTCCCCTCGCAGGAACACTCCGACTTTCCTTCGAAATACCTGGGATTCACGATGTCACACCGTCAGCACGACACCTCTGTCGCCACATGAATCACACGCGTTTCTTCCGTCTCGCTGACCACGCCGCGACGGGCCGTCAGACATCCTGCGCGAACGCGCCCGTCAGCACCCGTCGCTCCCCGCGAGCGCTCCCACCCTCACCGCAGGGCGTGCCGTGAAAATACGTCACCCGCGCGCGAGTCGCTGCTCGAATCCGGCGCCTTCGGGCCCGTGGCCTCCTCGGCGAGGGGCCGCGAAGGAGACGTGGTCGGCCCAGGCGCCGTTGATGTGCATGTAGCCGCGGCGCAGCCCTCCTCGCGCAGCCCGAGACCGCGGCACAGGGGCCAGGCTGCGCTCATTGTCAGGGGCGCACGTTGATCTCCACGCGGTGCAGCCCCACCGGCCCCAGCAGGTGGTCCAGGACGAGGGGCCACCGCCAGGCGCATGATCCCGCGCCCTGCCAGGTCGAGCCGATCCAGTAGCCGACCTGGGCGCTGCGCGTGGCACCCCAGACGATCGGGTCGACGGCGATCTGCCCGGCAAAGGCGCCGTCGACCTCGACGACGAAGGGCATTGCCTCGGCGAGCCTGGCCCGGCGCGTCTGGCGGCGCAGAAAGGCGGCGAAGGTGCTCAGCGTCTCCCCGCCGCCGGCGGGCAGGTGGCCTCCCAGGCGGCGAGCTCGGTCGTTCTCCGCCAGTCGCAGCGCCTTCAGGGGCTCCCTCATCCTCGGCTCGCAGCTCACGCACGACAACCCGGGGACGACTGGGCGACTGCGCGGCGCCGGACGCCAGCCCCTCCTGGGCGACTTCGGGCTCAAGGCGCACCGGCCAGTTGAAGCGCGCCGGCGTCCCGGCCCCGAGCAGCAGGCCGGCGACGGCCCGCCGCAGCTCCCCGCCGAGGGAGTCGGCTGGCGTCGTCGAGGCCGAGTCGGACATCAGGCGTCCAGCAGGAGGCAGTGGAGGGTGTCGCCGGCCACCACGGTGCTCGTGTCCTCGGGCACGACGGCGATGGCGTTGGCCTCGGACAGGCCGTGCAGTCGGACCGTGCCCGGCGGCGTCGTCGGCTCGGCGCGGTATCCGCGGGAGGGCGAGCCGCTGACGTGCACGGGGACGAACTCGCGCTTGCCGCTCGGGGAGTGCCAGCCCTCGGAGATGGTGGCCGGCAGGCTGGAGCGGTGCAGGGAGGTGCGTCCGGCGATCTGGCGCAGGACTGGGCGCACAAAAGTCTCGAAGGCGATCTGGGCGCTGACCGGGTCGCCGGGCAGGCAGAAGATCGGGGTGCCCTCGACCGTCCCGACTCCGAGCTGGCGGCCCGGGGACATGGCGACGGCGTCGAAGCGCACCGAGCCCAGGGGGGCCAGGACGTCCTTGACGGTGTCCCCCTGCCCGACGCTCAGCCCTCCGGTGGTGATGAGGACGTCGGCGCGTACGAGCTGGTCCTCGATGGTGTCGGCCAGGGCGCGCAGCTCGTCGGGGACGGCGGCCACCCGGAAGGCCTGGCCGCCGGCATCGGTGACCGCGCAGGCCAGGGCGTGGCCGTTGGCGTCGAGACGTCCCCGGCCTCGCGGGACTGGCCGGGCTCGACGAGCTCGTCCCCGATGGAGACCACGACAACGCGTGGGGCGGGGCGCACGCGTACCCGATGCAGCCCGAGGCCCGCCAGGAGGGCCACATGGCGGGCACTGATGCGCGAGCCCCGGGTGAGAACGGTCGTTCCGGACTTCACGTCCTCGGCGCGGCGACGGACGTTGTCGCCGGCCGCGACGGCGCGGTGGATGGCGACCCGGGACTCGCCGCGGTCGGTGTCGGCCCAGGGGATGACGGCGTCGGCGCCCAGCGGCATGGGGGCGCCGGGTCGATGAGGACGGCGGCCCCGGAGACGAGGTGGCAGGGGCGCATGTCGCGGCGCGCACCGCGTCGACGACGTCGAGCACGAGCGGGTTGTTGCGATCGGCCTCGGCGACATCGCTTGGCGATGACCGCATAGCCGTCCTGTCCGGCCAGGTCCACGGCCGGCAGGTCGATTCGGAGACGACGTCCTGGGCCAGGACGCATCCGACGGCGTCGGGCAGGGACCACGTCGAGGGCGCTGCCGCCTGGGCGATCTCCAGGCAGGCGGCCGGGTGCTCGGCCACTGTTCTCATGACACTCAGGTTACCGTCAGGTTGACGACACGCGCCGTGCCCGCCGGGACGAGACGATTCAGGTGCAAGGTGTCATCACCTGCGAGGATGGGGCCATGACGACCGGCGCGCTGGACCTTCCCGATACGAGCCGACTCGAGGACGACGATGCCAGGACGAGCTGCGCAGGTGCTGCGGGCGCACCGTCGCGCCCATCACCACCACCCGGCCCAGGGGCACACGGCGGCCTGCGAGGGCCCTGACCGAGCACGCCCCTGGAGGCGGTGGCCGGCGCGCAGAAGGTGGCGGCCTTCGTGTCGGTGGGGGCCGAGCCCTGTACCCGGCTACTGCTGGAGCGGCTTCACGAGAGTGGCGTCCAGGTCCTACTGCCGGTGCTCGGCCCTCGCCTGGCGCGCTGCTGGGGACTGTTCCAGGGCGGTGCAGGACCTGGCGGAGCAGGGCCCAGGCGCCCCGGGCCCAGTGGCCCCAGCACTGCCGGCCGAGGCGGTCGGCCAGGTCGACGCCCTCATCATTCCGGCACTGGCCGTGGACAGCGCCGGGCGCCGCCTGGGACAGGGCGGCGGCTGGTACGACCGGATGCTGCCGCTGCGCTCCCCGGAGGCCCACACCTTCGCCATCCTCCACCCCGAGGCTGGTGCCCGGGCCGCTGCCGATGGAGGAGCATGACGAGCCCGTGGACGCCGTCATCACGGCCCAGGAGTGGTTCCTGCTGGCTGCCGGCTCGCCGGCGCACGCCATGTCACCGGGTCCTGGGCCCACCGACGCCGCCGGCCTCCGGGGGCCACAGGCTCACCGGGCGACCCCTGTCCACAGCGCCGAGGAGCGGGCGTGCCAGGCCGCCGCCGGCCGCCGACCCTGGTGGCATGAGAGCTCGCCATGGACTGCCCCGTCGCCCCTCCCTCAGCACCTCGCGGGAGCCTCACGATCCCCGAGGAGGGTCGTCTCGCTCCTTCGCACCCGACTCCCGTCCGGCCCGTCCAGGCAGGCCGGCCAGGTGGGTCGGGGGCCGCCCCTCGCTCCTGCTGTGGCGACATCGCCACCTCGTGGTGGCCCTCTGCCTGGGAACCGCGGTCCTGGTGGCCCTCAGCGTGCTGCGACCCGGCCCCCAACGCGGGCAGCAGGTTCTTGTCGCCTCGCGCACGATCAGTGCCGGGGCGCTTCTCACCGACCGGGACGTCTCGATCAGCACACTTCCGACCGGAGCTCTCCCCCAGTCACCGTTGACCTCCACGGAGCAGGCGGTGGGGAACCGGGCGGCCATCTCCCTGGAGAGGGCACGGTACTGACGGCCTCGATGACCAGCGGAGGCCTGACCCAGCAGCTGGCAGACGACGAGCGACTGGTCCAGGTGGCCATCGACGTCGGCGCCGAGCTGGCCCGCCCCGGCGCACGGGTGGACATCATCGGACAGGCCTCCGAAGGATGGATACCGCCGGGGCAGAACGACGCCTCTCAGGGCGGGACGACGCAGAGTCCCGGAGAGCAGTCGAGTCCCCCACCGCACCGAAAGACCCGGGGAACACCTCGACAACGAGTCCCACTGGAAGCCCCGACGCGCCTTCTTCACCAACCGACCAGGAATCACCAGGATTTCAAGAGTCTTCTCTGAGCATTTCCCAAGGAATACCGGTAGCGCCTTTTGGAACACACAGCACAGTTCTCTGCTCCGGAGCGCGAGTAGTGATGATTCAACAGGTCGGAGAGGGTGGACAATGGACAGGAAACAAGAAAGTAACACTTATCACACTGGCTATTCCTGCAAGTAGCGCTACTCTGGTAGTTGGCGCGGCAACGAATAGCACGCTCGGCATTGCGCTGAGCCCGTAATGCCGCTGCGACGTCTTACGCGAACGATAAGACACTCTCACTTCCAGCCCCCGATGGCGCACCCCCGGCAGACGTCTGCCCGCGCCGCTAGAAAGGATCGCCATGATTAAAGGATTCAAGGGTTCATTGCCCAGGGCAACGCCCTCGAGCTCGCCGTCGCCGTCATCATCGGTGCCGCGTTCAAGCCGATCGTCGACGCCATTACCGACGTCATCATGACCATCCTCGGTCAGATCATCGGCCAGCCGAACTTCGACTCCGTCGGTCAGTTCAAGATCACCGCGAGTGCCACCGAGTACGTCCAGCCCGGCACGATCGTTACTGCACTGGTGAACTTCCTGCTCGTGGCCGCGGCCGTCTACTTCGCCATCGTTCTGCCGACGAACAAGCTCAAGGAGCGCCTGGCCAAGCAGAAGGCCGCCGACGAGGGCCGCCGAGGGTCACCGACGTCGAGCTGCTCACCGGATCCGCGACCTGCTCGCCGCCAAGCGCTGAGGCCCGCAGCGATCTGAGCATCGCATCACCGGAAGGCCCCGCCGATCATGAAGATCGGCGGGGCCCTCCGCTCTCCTGCACCGCAGCATCATGTGCTGCTCATGACTACTGGAGCTTTCGGGCGTCACGACATCTGAGACAGAGGCCGGACGCGCACTCCTGAGATCGCTTGCTCGCCTCAGCCCGAGCGGACGTGGTCGTTCATCGATACTTCGGTGGTGTTCTGCGTGTACTGCACGAGGGCGGGGTGCTACTGGAGGAGGGTCGGGAGTACTGCAGGTAGGTGGGGCCCTCGTGCAGTACGCACAACCTTCGGCCAGTAGACCCCGACCCTCGTGGAGTAGACCGACTCGGGGCAGGATGAGGGGCCGGACCGGGAACTGGGCGTCGAACCATGACCTTCCAGTCCCACGCAGGCATCAGAAGGGGCTGAGGCAGGAAAGGCGAGGCCGGCCCCGAGATGAGGACATCCGGCCCCGCCCCCAACCCCACGGAGTCAGTCCCGACGCAGTCCAGTGTCCACAGCGCTGACATCAACGATCCCGCCATCGAAACGCCCAGTGAGAATCGTTGGAATGCTGCGGTTTGTCTTCGGCGTGCAGCGCCGATGCAGGGTTGATGTCAGCACCATGGACACCGGCGAGCCGACAGGCCTCCCCCATCGGCCCACCATCACCTCCAGGACGATCAGCCCCAGTGAGGGGGCACGTCGCGTCGGAGGCGGGCGTCATTGGAGCCCGCACCGCCGGGAGCAGGGGCGTCGAGGCCCTCTGCGGGGCCGCTGAGGGCGTCATGCTCGTAGTCCGCCCGCGCCAGGTCCTCCGGCCTCTGACCTCGGGCCACACGTTCCTGGTCCCGGGGCGAGAGGGCCACCACCCGACGACGACGCCGCGTACTGCCCCGCTCAGACGTCACGCCTCCGTCTGCGGCGGGTTCCGTCTCCGCGGCCCGCACGCGGCCCGATCCACCGGTCACGGCGGCGTCATTCACGATGTCGTTAACACCGTCACTCACGGCATCACTCGCGGCATCACTCACAGCAATACGGTCGTTCACTGCGTCATCCAGTACCGCTCGGGCGGCTTCAGCGGGTGCGTCGCACGGCGTTGGCCAGGACCGCGTCGATCCCCGAGCCGCGACGGCGCAGAGCCAGTGCGCTTCTCAGCTCCTCGACCTCCCCGGCCTCGGAGCGATTCACGCCGTCGGAGCGGATCCAGGCCATGAGGTCATCGAGCTGGTCGTCGGAGTAGGCCTGCAGCGGCAGCCCCTGGGCGATGCGGGGGCGCTCGGTGCGCTCGTGGGCCTCGGCGGTCTGCGGGCAGGCGCCTCGGTGACGCGCGCACTGCGTCGTCGACGCGCTCGGGCACGGCCTCCATGTCCGGTGCGGCCTCACCCTGACGCTCCACCAGGACGGCCAGGACGAGCTCCTCGACGGCCTTCGCCTCGGCCTCCGGGTCCACGAAGACCCCGGCGGAGAAGGCCATGTGGACACGCCACCCGCGCCGCTCAAGACGTTCGACGCGGTGCCGGTCGCGCCGGCGCAGGCTGGGCTCGCTGATGTAGTCGACGTCGTCGGTCAGGACCGCCACGAGCAGCTCGTCGGGGTAGTCGGGGTGGCCGATGGCCAGTGGGATGCGCACGCCGCCGTCGGTCCCGTAGCGGGGCACGACCGACAAGCCCTTGCGCCACAGGTGCTCGGCCAGGTCCACCAGGAGCCGGTCAGGGCACCTTGCCGGCGGGAGTTGCCGGACTGGGAGGAGTCCTCGGCCCGGGCCAGGACCTCGCGCAGCAGGCGGGCCCCAGGGGCGCGCAGCCGGTCGCGGTCGATGTCTGCGGCCGCCAGGCAGGGAGACCACCTGGGTGCTGCCCGCGAGGCTGCACAGGGGCCTCGACGAGCCCCACCATGCCACTGTGGTCCGAGACGGGCCCGAAGTTGTGGATGGTGCGCCCGTGCAGAGTCTTGGCGTAGCCCACCGAGAGTGATGTGGTCGCGCTGCAGGGGCACGGGCCTCAGCCAGCTCGACGACGGTGAAGGGCTCAGCCGCCCCGGGGGCGAGAACTCCTCCAGTGCGGAGCGCCGGCGGCCGCCGGGTGATGGCCGAGCGCAGGGCGTCGGCGTGCAGGCGGTTAAGCGCGATGACGGCCAGGGACTCCTCAGGCCGGGTCAGGGCCCGGTCGATGACCATGTCGACGACGCGGGAGACCTCGGCCTCCACTGTCTCGACCGCGGTCTGCCCGGGGGCCGGCATGCCCGCGCCCGTCAACGAGCTCCAGGGTCAGGGAGGTGTCCCCCGGTGGGGAGGGCACGGCCTCCACGACCCCCTCATGCCGTTGGCCGCCAGGAAGGAGGCGATGCCGGCGTCGAGGCTGTTGCGGGCGGTCGGCAGGGTGCGCGAGGGCAGGAGCAGGGCCGAGCTCGGCAGCCAGGCCGGTCGTGGCGCGTCGGGAGTCGCCGACGACGAGTACCTGCTCGGCGCGCACGAGGCGGGCAGCACCTGCCGGGACGGGCATGGGCGTGGAGGCGTCCAGCACGGCCAGGTCCACCACCGCGGTGGGCGAGAAGATCTGGGGCACGAGCGTGGGCGGGACGATCCAGATCGGCCGGGCCAGCAGGGCCATGGGGTGGGCGTCGATGATCTCCCGCAGCGGGACGCCGTCCTCGCGGGCCAGGGCGATGTACAGGGCTCGCGCGTCGGCCTTGTCCTGCTCGACGGCGGCCCCGCACTCGCCGGGCGCAGGCCTGGGCCACAGGGACCGGACAGGGACCGGGTGTGGGCGGCGTCGAGCTCGCGCAGCGAGACGGCCATGTGGGACAGGGCGCGCGCGTCGAGACCGCCGAGGTCGGGGTCGGCGGCGAGGTCTGCGCCAGCAGGAGGACCACCAGCAGTAGGTGAGCTCGGGCTCGAGCTGGTCGGCCTCGACGCCGCGGGCGGCCATGTCGGCCACGAAGTCGTTCAGTCCCAGGGTCTCGAGCTCGGTGCGGATGCGGTTGACCTCGGGGAGCTTCTGGGCGGTGAGGTCGTCGGCGGCCAGGGAGCGGGCCAGCTCAGGAGATCCTCCAGGGGCATCTCCATGAGCACCGGGAGTCCTGGGCGCGCCCCAGCAGCGGCTGCACCTCGGCCACGGCGCCGCGGGCCCGGCCGGCGGTGCGCCGCATCTCGTCCAGGCCCTGGGGCAGGCGGGGCCAGCCGCCGTCGGGGTCGTGGCGGCGCCACACCTCGCGGCGGCGCTGGACCTTGACCAGCTCGGCGTGCAGGTCGTCGACGACGCGGCCCGGACGCACCAGGTCGTTGGCTTGCCGGGTGAAGCGCCGGCGCCGCGAGCCGTCCATGTGGATGCCCCGGTCGTCGCGCCAGCGCTTGGAGGCGGTGGCGATGACCATGTCGGCGGCGGAGCGCTCGAAGACCTCGGGCAGGAAGACGTCCAGGGACTCGCGCACGCCGTCGAACATGTCGAGCTGCTCGATCCACTGGCCCAGGTTGCGGGCCCGGCTCAGGCCGGTGGTGCGGGCGACCACGGCCGTGTGCTCCTGGATGGTGGGCAGCAGGTCGTTGGCCAGGGCACGCAGGTGGACGAGCGCGTCGGTGGCCTCATCCATGTCCTCCACCGGGATCCCGTTCCAGGCGCTGGAGGAGACCTCCGGGGTGAACAGTCCCAGGGCGTGCCCGCGGCGCAGGAGGGTCAGGGCCTGCTCCCGACCGTCCTCGTCGAGGCGCCCCAGGTGCTCGGCGTCGATGCGGGCGGGTGGTCGCCCGGTCGCGACGGCTGGTGAGCTCGGCAGGCTCTGCAGCGCCTCGTGAGGCGGGAGACCGACCAGGGCTCGCGGGGCCGGTGCAGGGCGCGCACGTAGCGGTCAGGCGAGGGCGGACCGAGGTGAGGCGGTCGCGTGAGGCGATGATCGCGGCGACGTCGAGCTGGGGCGGCTGGACGCCCAGGCTCTCGCGGATGCCCTCGAGGCGTGCTGGCGCCAGGCGGCGTCCTCGGTGAGGTCAGGACCATGGAGCCCAGGCCCTCCTCACGCAGGGCGGCCGCGACAGCGTGCCCGTCGGCGCTGGTGGCGGGCACGTGCAGCACGGTGCGCCCCGATGCGGCGGCGTCGGCGAGACGGCGGCCAGGGTGCCGGCGACGTCGGAACCGGGGGCGCGTCGATGAGGAAAGCTCGCCCCGGTGCCCACCGCCTCGATGACGTCGAGCTGGGCGGGCTCAGGTCTCCCACGCCGCGCTCGGCGCCGGGGACGGTCGGTGGGGACGGCGGGGGCAGCTCGACGCTGAGGGGCCTCGCGGGCGCCCTCGTCCCCGGCGATGGCGGCGACCAGGGCGGAGGTGCGCAGGCGCTCCAGGACGGCGTCGAAGTCCTCCACCAGGGGCCTGACCCGGGGTGGACGAAGGCGCCGACGACGAACGCTCGTGGATCTCGAAGCCGGGCAGGAACTGCCGGCCCAGGGCACTCGATGCGGGCCAGGGCGCGCGCGGCGTGAAGCCCGCCGAGGACAGGGCAGCGCGGGCGATGTCCCCGATGTCGGTGGTGCACTGGTAGCGGCGCAGGGCGCGGGTGAGAACCGGGTTGACCTCGATGGTGGGGTCGAGGGTGAGGGGTGGCGTCCGCGGTGGCGGTGGTCAGGCGCACGGGGCGCAGCAGGGACAGGGGGCGTTGACGGTGCGCACGCGCGGGGCCGAGGGGCCTCGGGGACGGTCAGGCCGGCGGCGGCCAGGGCGTTGCGGGCGGCGTGCTCGGCGGCGATGCGCTCGACGTGCGGGATCTGGGCGGTCAGGTCCGCCTCCGGTGAGCGCCGTCAGCCAGGTGGATGCTGCCGTCCTCCTCGCCGTCCTCAGGGACCGTCTCATTCAGGTGGCCACCCCGATGGCCAGGTAGACCAGGGGCGACGCCGAACTGGCGAGCCAGGACATCGGTGCGCGCCGAGACCTCCCGCAGGACTGGCGGGCCTCACCCAGGGCGTTGCGCTCGCGCACGATACTGGACGGGTTGGTGGGGCGGCCGGCGTAGAGCTGGGCCAGGCCGGAGGGGTGGGCGGCGGTGAGTCGACGACGCCGTCGAGCAGGAGATGTCATCAGGCTGGCCACCCCCCAGGTCCACGAGCTGGCTGCGCCAGGTGGACAGGGGCCGTGTCAATGCGTTCGCGCCGCTCGACGTCCGCCGCGCTCAGCGGCGGTGCGGGCGCAGGGCGAGCAGGGGCGGGAGACTCCGGTGCGGGGGCGGGCTCGGGCTGGCGCGGTGCGGCGGCCACAGCCCTCAAATCCGCGGCGAAACGCCGTCGGCTCGCGGTTTGATCCCGAGCCGGCCGAGAGCTCGGGCACTCTGCGTTCATCCTCCCGCAGGGCAGCATCGCGCCGTTTGCGGCCGAAGGAGAAGAACGAGGCGTCATATGCTCAAGATATGGGCCGATCGACCCTTGGGCGTGGAGACGCACCGCGGCGTGGCACGCCCATGGGCCCGGCGCCGGCCGGCGCCCGCCAGCACCAGTATCTGCCGGCCGACATCGGCCGACGCGCAGTGCGCCTGCCACCGGCGTGCAGGGGACGCCGGGTGGAATCGATCGGGTCCGTCGGGCGGCGAGGCCTGCCGAGCGGACCCGGTGGTGTCAGTGCCCTCGTGGATTCGAACCAACGACACCCGCTTTGGGAGGCGGTGCTCTATCCCCTGAGCTACGAGGGCCTGGGGGAAGACTGCCAGCGGATCGACCCGTCCATGACCACGGGCCACGAGGTGGCGCCGCGGCGAGCGGAGATGTGCTCGCCGCGGCGGGTGGGAACCTCAGGCCCGGCCCCACGAGGGTGGAGGTGCGCGGTGCGCCGCTCCCCCTTGGCGTGGTGCGTCGGCGCGACCAGCACGGGGCAGGAGGCGTGGGACAGGACGGCCTGGCTGGTGGAGCCCAGCAGGGAGACCGAGGCCCCGCGCCCACGCGAGCCGACGACGATGAGGTCCACGGCGGTGGAGAACTCGGCCAGGAGCTCGGCCGGGTTTGCCGTCCAGGGCGTGGCGGCGCACCGTAACGCCCTCATGGCCCTCGAGGGCCTCATTGATGGCGCGGTCGAGTCCGGAACGGACATCGGCCAGGACCTGCTCGCGGTCGACGGCGGCCGGCAGCCAGGCCAGCGCCCCCGGCCCGGAGGCCATCGGGACGGCGGCGATGGCGGTGGCTCGGCGCCCACGCCTCAGCCTCGGTCGCGGCCGCGAGGGCCCGGCGGGCCGAGGAGGGCCGTCCACCCGACGACGATGCGGCGTACCGGCGTGTAGTCGGCTCCCTCGTTGTGCTGGGGCACGACGACGGCCGGGCAGTGGCTGTGCGCAGGGAAGGGCCGAGAGACGGTTCCCAGAACCGGTCGGCGAAGCCGCCACCGCCCAGGTGCCAACGACGGCCAGCGTCGCCTCCTCGGAGAGGTCGACGAGGACCCCGCCGGGTCCCCGGTCTCCAGGGAGGAGGGTGACAGCGACGCCCGACTTCTTGACGCGCTCGACGGCCTCATCGATGACCGCTTGGGCGCCGGACCTGATGGCCGAGTCATCGAGCGCCGCATAGCCGCCGTCGAGAGGCGGTGGTGAAGGAGGGCAGGGTAGGCACACAGGATGTGGACGCGCCAGCCCTGGCACTCAGCCCGCGCCACGGCCCAGTCCACTGCCGCCAGGGACTCCGGTGAACCATCGACTCCAACGAGGACGACATTGTCATCAGTCATGCGGATCTGCCCTTTCTCGAGATCACGGTCTACGACCCTAGGAACATTCTGCCCCGAAAAGGGTGTGGGGACCACCACGTGACGAGGCTTGTCCTCGTTTTGCTCCCTGAGACGCGCCCCGTTGACCGGCGTTGACCAGTATCAGCCGGCTCCCACCCTCCTGACACGCCGTGAGGGGTGAGCGCCATCGAGGCGCTCACCCTCACGAGTGAGACTTTCAGCGTCTGTATCAGCCGACGCGGACGAAAGCTCGAGGGAGCCCCAGATCTCGCGATGAGACACACCGGTGGACTCGTCACCGGCGTCGATGACCTTGCCGTCACCGGCGTAGATGCCGACGTGACCGGGCCAGGTGACGAGGTCGCCGGGCTGGGCCTCAGCGGCGGACACCTGGGTGCCGGCCAGCCTGCTCGCCGGAGGTACGGGGCAGGCTGATGCCGACCTGGGCGTACACGTGGGAGGTGAAGCCGGAGCAGTCGAAGGCGCTCGGGCCGGAGGCGCCCCACGTAGGGGAACCGACGTACTGCATGGCGATGGCCACGACAGAGAGTTAGAGGTGCTGGCGGGCGCAGCGGCCGGGGGTGGCCTGAGCGGCCTGCGTGTCGGCGGCAGCGGGTCAGTGCCCTGGTCAGCAGCAGCAGCCGGGGCGGCGGCCTCGGGAGGTCTGCTCGGCCTGGGCAGCAGGGGCCTCGGGAGCGGCGGGCGCTGAGGAGCCTGCAGGGGCGGGGCAACAGCCTCCACCTCAGGGCAGCCTCGGTGACCCAGTTGACCTGAGACATGGTGACCTGCTGGCGGGCGGCCAGGGAGCCTCGCGAGCGTTGGCGGCGAAGATGCCGACGCCCAGGGGTCACGCCGGAAGCCTCAATGGTGCCGGAGGAGTGACCTCGGTGTGGCGGCGGCGTTGGCTCCCGAAGCCATCATGGTCAGGGCGAGGCCGGACGGAAGCGGCGACAGCCAGACCGCGGCGCGCGGTGGGGAGCAAAGTCATCCAGTGGGGTAAGGGCGCGGGTGGCTTTGCGGTGACGTGCGGTGGTGCGTGAGGACATGAATGCTTTCTCCTGTTGAGCCGACGAGGTGAGCTGTCGGGTTCGGACTGGAGACGTCCGGCCCGCAGATGCGGGCTTCACTCAGAGCCGCTTCGGCTGTTCGCCTGGGCGAGCGGTAGTTAGTTCCCCCGTTCCTGCCGACTTGAGTTGTTGGTTCCACGAGCCTCGAGACCGAGCGGCAGGACTAAGCGATCCGAGACGTCACCGAGACGGTTGTCTGCGGCAACGACCTGAACGCTGCATGACAGACCCGCGCTTCGTCACGCCAGATGTCACACTCTTTGCAGCCGAAGCACTATGAAGCGCTCTCGCTTTTATCATATTGCCCAGGGACCTCAGTCCATCCAGCGCGCTCGCAGCCAGAACCGGAAAAGCGCGAGATGACGCTGGAAAAATTGCATGGCCTCGACGGAAGCCCAACGCAGGCCCTGTCCCAGCAACTATGGGACCCCACAGCGAGGAGTTCGGACGGCCGTCACACCGTCACCGAGGCGGACCCCCACGCATCTCACTTCCTGGAGACAGATAACACCCTTGAACCCCCTGCCTGCAGGGGTGTTTTCAGGGTTCCTGAGGGGACTGACAGGCAGGGTCGAGGCGTCGGCGCTCAGCGCCGCACGAAGAGGTGGCGAGCAACGTCGTCAGCCAGGACGACAGGATCGCCGGAGGACCCGACAGGCGCACTCCACGGCATCTGACACGCAGCTCCACCTCGGCTCGGCGACGATCTGCGCGTCCTCGAGGCCCGGCGAGGGCTCCGCGTCGGCCTGGATCAGCTCCCGATGCGGCTGATGACAGCCGTGACGGTGTCGCGTCCGGCAAGCGGTCCACACTGACCCTCATCGGCGGAGGGTCGCGGGTGCTCCGCGGTCCGCGGCAGGACGGGAGTTGCCGAAGGGGTCAGTGGAGACGTCGTCGAGGATGTCGGCGAGCGCTCCTCGACCTGCTCGCTCGCGACGTGCTCCCAGCGGCGGCCTCTCGATGGACGAATCGGCGCTCCGATGCCGATGACGTCGCGGCAGTCTTTCAGCGAGCTGGTGCTTGACGGATCACGTCGGTGGCACGCCGCAGCCCTCATCGGTGAGCTCAGGGGGCGGTCCTCGGCGAGCTGATGAGAGCCGTCCGCTCCATGCGCGCCACCGTCTGGGACACCGTGGGACGAGTGATCGAGACGCTCGACGATGCGGGCACGCAGCGGGGAACGCCGTCCTCCCTCCAAGCTCATAGACGGTCTTGAGGTACATCTCGGTGGTGTCGATCAGCTCGGTCGTGGGGTGGGCTCCTGCTTGAGGTGGGTTACCGCGGACATTCGATGCCTTCGAAGGCTCGCTCACCGAACCGCGTTCCTCGCCAGGATGGGCGGCATCCTGTGATGTGGGCTAGCACCGTCTGAAAGCGCGCCGATCCTCGGCTGGGGAGGACTCCCCAGTGCCGGGGAGATGCGCCACAGGTGGCGTACGTATTACTCGATTTCGGCGCCCGGTGCGGTCGGTCGTGCGGTGCGAAGCGGCGCCCGGTGAGTGTCGGTCGGCGCTAAGTCGGCGTCGTCCGCGCGGGTCTGCGCAGGCGGCGTCGGTGGTGTCAGCGATCAGGCGCAGCCCAGGGTAGGGGCGGGTGGAGGAGTGGTGCAGGGACAGGTTCCAGTGCCTGTGGCTCAGGCGGCGGCGACCAGCGCGGTGAGGACGGCGCTCAGACCACCGACCGCGATCGCGATGCGCGGCCCCCAGGTGTCGGCGACCCAGCCGATGAGCGGGGAGCTGAGCGAGTGTCGACGGGAAGAACATCATGTAGATACTCAGGACCCGCCCCCGCATGGACGGCTCGGTGGTCATCTGCACGGTCTGGTTGGCGCTGGTCGGGAGGTCATGCGCACAGGCCACCGGGATCGTCATGACCGTGAAGGTCAGGTAGGTGGGCATGGCGTCACGGAGGTGAACACCTGGCGAGAGCCGCCAGCACGACGGTGCGGGGCGGGGGTTGCGACGTCGGGCCGCCCACGGGGCACCGGAGAGGGCCGACGGCGAAGACTGAGGAGACGGTGCCGTGAGGCGTCGGACTCCAGGTGGAAGACGGTGCGCACCATCGCGGCCCATGGTGACCTGGGAAGTTGAGGGGTGAGCATGGGACGGCGGCGACACGGCGATGATGACGACGAGGTCGGTGCGGCCGCGCAGGTAGGTCAGGCCTCACGGAGCTGGCGGCGGCGCGGCGGGCGCGGGCATGTCCACCAGCTCGCTCACGCGCATGGCGACCAGTGCCACGGCCGGGAGGGACGAAGGTGGCGGCGTTGACGGCGAGACAACCGGCGCCGACCCAGGTGATGACGACGCCGGCGAGGCGGCCCCAGGAAGGCGGGCGGCGTTGAAGGAGGCCGAGTTGAGGCCCACGGCGTTGGACGGGTGCTCGGCGGGCACCATCCGAGCCCGAAGGTCTGGCGGGCGGGGGGCGTCGTAGGCGGCGGCGACGCCGGTGAGGAAGGCGGCCAGGTAGACGTGCCACGGGTGGGCGGTGCGAGCCAGGACATCGACAGCGAGGACCGCGGAGACCAGGCCCATGGCGCTCTGGGTGAGGATGAGGAACTTGCGCTGGTCGACCCGGTCGGCGAGCGGCCGGCGTGGGCGGACAGCAGCAGCATGGGGAGACTGCAGGGCCGTGGTCAGGCCGGTGGCGGAGGCGGGTCGTCGAGTGGACGCGCAGCACCAGCCAGTCCTGAGCCACGCTGCATCCAGGTCAGTGTTGGCCACGAGGGCGGACGGGAACAGATCCGGTAGTTGTGGAATCTCGGGGCAGATGCACCGCCGGGCAGCGCGGTGAGGTCATGGGTCATGTCCTGACGTGGTGACGACGTGGGGCAGGTTGACGAGTGTCAGGGGTGGTGCCGACAGGTACGAGGGCGGGCGACGAAGGCCCCGTCTGAGAAGAGTGGCCCTCACGTACCAACGATTCTCTTGGACGTGCCCTAACTGCCTCCGTGGCACCGAAGACACCAAAGACACCGGAACCGCCGTGCCCAATCACCGAAAGTCACAAAATGATTACGGAATCAGACGGTGTTCCCGGAGAGCGCAACGGTGAGCGGTGACGGCTATGGCTATGTGCCGGAATCAGAGCCGAAAGAGCCTCCTCGGATGGAGCCTCCCCGGATCTGGCCGACAGCCCGGCGCCAGCCGAGCCGCACGGAGCAGGAGAGTCGTACGACGTCAGGAGAATCGGCATCGGAGTTACGGCTTACGTCCCCAGCGGCGACACGTCTGTCGTCCACGCCCCACGGGGGCGCTCCAGCCGACCTATGGGTAGTACGGCCAGACGATCGTTCGGTCGACCGGAGCGAAGGCGGCGCCCATGGCCGTATGCCGGTCTCCAGCGGAACTTCGAACCGCAGCCCGCCCAGGGGACCGCCCGGCGCCTCCAGCCTGCAACGGCAGCCCCTGTTCAGCCGAGCGCTGTGACCATGACGACCGCTGCGGCACCGAGGCCAGGGCCCACTAGCCGGACCGGGACCGGGGGCGAGACGCGCACCCGCCGCCCAGGCAGGAGTGGTGGGGCAGCTGCGAGACCGGCGTCGCGGTCCCGGATCTTCCCTGGCGCTGACCGACCAGTGCGTTGGCGACCTCGGTTCTGCGCTGCTGGTCGCTCTCGTGTGGGTCGGTGGTCTCGCCGACGCTCCGTACCGCGCTGGGGGCCTGGATCAGGTGCCTGTGGCTGGTGGTGTGCTGGGTGTCTCGCCCTGGCTCGCCAAGACCGTCTCCTGGGCACTGACCTCAGGGTGCTCGCCACCGGGATGCCGTTAGCGCTGCTGATAGCGCATGGTGAGTTGTGGGTCTGCAGCGCCGCCGGCGTCAGCCCCGTCTGATACAGCCGCATCCATAGTGGTCGCCTCCGTGGTAGGGAGGTTCTCAGCCGACGCCGTTGGCGATTCTCGCTCTAGTGGCTCCGGGGCGGGTACGCCGTTTCTGATGAGTGACTGGATCGTTCTCGGGTGGCGGCGGGCGCCGCCTCGAGCAGTCAGGAGATCACCCGCCGTATCAGGCTCCTAACCGGTGGCGGTAGCTCCTGGATCAGCTCCTCTGCCCCAAGGGGCGAGCAAGGCAGGTGAGAGTGCAACGGCGCCATCGACCTATTCCCTCGAGTCCGTTCTCCGCCTGCCGGGAACGTCTTTCACGTCGCCGGGCACGCGGTTGTCACCGGGCTGGTGCGGGGCGATCGGGCTAGGGATCGCCCTGTGGCGCCGTGGTGCGGGTGCATCGGTGTGACAGGCCGCGTTGCAGATTCTCGCCCGGTGGTGCCGTTATGGACCTGGTGGGTGGCGGTGGTCGACACATGGGACGAAACGCCTCCGACTACGTACTGTGGCGCGAGAGCGGGAGGCGAGGCGCCGTCGTGGCCCATCGAGGTGACGGCATCGCTGACCGCTACGGGCACGGGACGCGGCATTCTTCTGCTGGATCTTTGCTTGGCTCTGGCCCTGGAGTACATCGATAGCCCGCACGCACCAGTGGGGCAGCGGGTACGTGAGGCGCTCTTGAGCGACAATCACCGGGAACCGCGCTGCCCGTGGCGGTGGCGCGTCTGGGCCGTGCCACGCAATGCCTTCAGGCGTCCCTGGCCGACGGCTGCCCGCCCGTCTCCGCCGTCGGGGTGCGGTGGCGGTGGGCGGACGGCGCTCATGAGGCGGCTGCGTTCCGCGAGCCGAGCTGCTGCTGGCAACTCGGCGAAAGCTGCGTGATCGCGCGGGAGGAGGCGGCAGCGCGCACCGAAGCCTGGACCCGGCGCCGGAGCAGTGGTGGAGGGTACGGCTCGCAGGGCTGTGCGCGGTCGGCGGCCAGCGTGTACGTCGGGCGCTACGGTTCCCGGGCTCACGCGAGCATGGCCGATAGCCCGGGCGAAGGCGGCGCACTGGTTGGCGAGCGTTCTTTGATGCGTTGGGGCGGCGTGGGAGTCGCTGAGTTCGAGCAGAGGCGGGCCCGAGTGCTCTGCCGCCATCATCCTCCTGTCCAGCACACTCGGCCTGGCTCTTCCGGGGTCGCATGGGCGCGCGCACGTGTTCGGGGCCGCTCATGCGGGCGGCGGCTCATGCGCGACGACGCGCACGCGGCCCGCTGCCTGTCCACCACATTCAGCCGGGGACTGCGCCTGGACCCGGCGGCAGCCGCCCGCCCACGGCTCGGCGGCGGAGCCGCCTCCAGCGCCATCGGCGGGCAAATGGCCCGCGGCGCTACGCGCCGCCACCCGCGAGGCCCGGTGCGCCCTCCTACGCTGTGGCGCACCGGCCCGAACCGCATGGCGCCACCACGCCCGAAATGCCGCACGCCACGGAACTCATCGCGACGACGAGCCGGCGCCGTCAGACCTCCAGGAATGGAGCCCGACGCAACGGTCACTGCGGGCTGCGCGCACTGACGGACGACTCGACGGCGGCGGCCTGTGCAGCAGGGAAAGAACTGCGGCTCCGCCCGCTCCCAGCTCTACGAGGAGCGTCACCGGCGTCCCCATCGAGCACTCCTACTATCGTCGCGGCGTCGAGTTCGACGGCTCGACGGTCGCCTCATCGACGCCAGCGGCCCCGGCTACGCCAACTCCCATCAAGCAGACTGGTCGACGAACCATTTAGCAACCCGAAAGAGCTACAGCGAGACAGCGAAACGTGCTCAAAGAAAGGCCGCTCAGATGGCAAAGGACCAGGTCAAGGCCGTGCGCGCCACCGGCACCAACACCCCCATCCAATGGCACATCGCAGAAAAAGAAACCTTCGACGACCTCTCAGACGACAGAAGCAGGCGAGACAGTTTCCCGTCGAGATCGAGCTCTTCCACGCCACCCCAACTAACATCTCAGTACAATCAGCACCGCGAGGGAAGGAAGCACGACCATGGAATGGAGTTTGACGCGATGGCAGGCGTCTTGGTGACATGTCATCGAGGGGCGTCGGTGTGGGAGTGGATTCCAGGTCAGGCCTCCACCCGTCCCTGGACCTGTGGCGCCCCACCGCCGACAGCCGCCAGGAAGCCGAACAGGTCCCCACCCATCACCCAGACTACCTCCTATAGATCCGCACGGCGTACTGCCACCCGAGATTCCCGACGTCGCCCTGGCCTGCTCTCCGGACAGATCGGCAGGGCAACAAGCTCGAACTGTAGCTTTCAACACACACTGCGCACGCCGGAGACCGGATCCGATCAGCGAGGCGCTCAGCTGCCTGGATGCCAGCGAGGGCATCGCTGACACCCCTCCTGTACACCACCGCCACCATCTTTCCCCCAACACCATCGGAGCCCTCCTCAGCACCCGGTCAAACCACCCCGAGGGCCCTACACCACCTCCTCTAGGTCCTGGCCAGAGGATGTTCTTCGCCTCCGACTCCACCCCACTACCAACGCGAGCCACCCAGCTAGCCACCACGACTGCCCCTGTGGGCCAACGGGGCCATCTTCACCTTCGGCACCCCTGACACCTACCCCACCATCCTCAACCAATGGTGACTCTACACCAATTACACCTAATACAACAAGTACATCATGGTGTCAACTAATTCATCATCAACCCATATTATTGTCGATGTCACACTTTCGCGAAGGGTCAAGAAATGACAGCAGAGCATTGAGGAGGAGACAACAGATGCCGACATCTCTAATCCATAATACACAAATCAGTCATTTCAAAGACAACGACTGATCGGCTAGATTTTGAGGAGGGGTAAACATCGCCCGTCCGTCACTGAACTGACCCAAATCTGGTGCTGTCACCACTGGGTCTTGACGGATACCGTTTCACCACACCACAGAGTCATTGACCAGGGACCATGGCACACCTACATCAGTCCCCTATCACTAATGGAGGCAACCATGTGACCGCTTCAGGCGACAAGCACTGGTGACCCGGTCTCGGGAGGGACATCGGGCATGGGAGGGATTCAGCGGGTCAGGCCCCTGCACCCCTCCCTTGGACCTGTGGCGCCCCACCGCCAACAGCCCCAGGAAGCCGAACAGTCCCCACCCATCACCCAGGACTACCTCCTCCAGTACATCCGCGATGCCCAAGCCACCAACTTCCCTGACTTCGGCCTGGCACCGGCCTTCTCCGGACAGAGATCGGCTGCTGCAACAAGTCTCCACACTGAGCTTCAACAAAACCCACTCCTTGGCAACTCCGGCATCGGACTCATGATCGGAGAAGCACCTCGAGCTGCTCTGAATGCCAGCGAGGACCCGGCCGGACACCTCATGCACACCACCGCCACCATCTTCACGGCACCATCGGATCCCTGACCCGCAAAGAGCGCCCACGTTCTGCCACTCCACCGCCTGACAGATACCGCCTAGGCTGAAGATGTCTTCGCCTCCGACTCACCCCCACTACGAACGAGCCACCCAGTTAGCCACCCGAACCGCCCCTGTACAACGAGCCATCTTCACCTTCGGCGCCCCCTGACACCCACCACCATCCTCAACCAATGGTGATAACCAAATCTGCTGCGCGCGGGCCCGCTTCTGTCAGGCCGACCCGCCCCTCGTCGACCTCCGAAGACGTGAAACGCCCCTTGCCGGGGCGTGAGGCGCGGGTGAAGAGGAGCGAAATGCCGTCCACAGGCGCCGAGTAGACCATACCTGCAGCAGGGACTCAGCGTCGCTCCCCTCGCCAGCAGGAACCGCGAATCATGCGGTTTGCTTCCGCAGGAGCGAAGCCGTTCACAGCCTTGCTGCAGATATGACACTGACACCGTCATCACCCATCGAGAGGCGGGCCTCCCGGCGCTCTGCCGGAGGCCGTCGGCCTCGTCAGGAGACGCCGAGGATCGCCTTGATGGGCGCGAGGGTGAAGCAGACGACGAACATCGCGCAGGCCACCCACATGAGCGGGTGAATCCTCCGTGCCCGGCCCCGAGCGACCCGATGACCAGGTAGGACACGTAGCCAGCCCCGATCCCGTTGGTATCGAGTAGGAGAAGGGCATCATGATGATGGTTAGGAAGGCCGGCAGCGATTCCGACTTTAGTCGAGTCGGTCACCTGCATCATCATGAGGAAACCGACCACGACGAGCGCCGGGGTGGCCGCCTCGTAGGGGACCATCTTGACCAGCGGCGCGAAGAACATGGACAGGGCGAACATGCAGCCGGTGACCACGGAGGCCAGGCTGCGTCCCTCCCCCACGCCCGCGGCGGACTCCACGTGGAGGTGTTGAGGAGATGCAGACCTGTCACCGGCGATGGCGGCCAGAGCTCGACGACGAGTATCCTGCGCGTCTTGGGTGCGGGTTGCCGTGCTCGTCGAGCAGGTCGCCCGGCGCGCATGTCGACCTGGCGGTGCCCATGGTGTCGAAGCAGTCGGCCAGCGGTGCAGGGAGAAGCATCGTGAGGATCACCGAGACGATCCTGACCTTGCAGCACACCGCCCAGCAGGCTGGAAGCGGCCCAGCGTCGACAGGCTCGGCAGGCAGGTCCACCGGGAAGCTATCCAGGTGTGCGCGCGCCTGACAGGACCAGCTGGTGAGGTTGAGCGGCGCTTCGTCCGTCGTCGCTGTAGGGGCCCAGGTGGGTGATCGGCGTCAAGATGATGACGCCAGGACTGTGGCCGAGGCGATGCCGATGAGGATGGCGCCGCGACCTTAGCACGCGGAGCACCAACCATGAGGGAAGAGCCCGAAGAGGAAGACGAGGATCCGGCCACAGCCCTGGAGGGAGCCGCCCAGGCCCAGCTCCAGGGTGCGGCCGCGGCGCAACCATCTGGCGCGTCCACTCAGCCGATGAGCGCTGACAGCCAGGCTGATGCCCACCGAGATCGGGTGGTCTTGACAGTCGGGGACGGTTTTGAAGACGGCCTCCCTGAAACCGGTGAGCACCAGGACGAGGATGATGATGCCCGGATGACGATGAGGCCCATGGCGTCGGCGTAGGTCATGCCCTGGGTGCGACGAGGTGTAGGGCACCACCGCGTTGGATCCCAGGCCCGCGGCCAGCCATCGGGTAGTTGGCGACGACGCCCAGCGCGAGGATCAAGCCGCGACCGCGGCGACGGCAGCCGGCGCCGCATGAGCTGGGCCTCGTTCCGCCCGCCCTGGACAGGATCGCGGGTTGAGCACGAGGATGTAGCCTCATCGAGTAGAAGCGTGACGATGCCGCCACGGATCTCTCGGGAGATGCCCAAACGGCGTTCAGTGATGTGGAAGAAACTGATCCAGTCGAGAGCCTGATCAAGCGAGGACGCAGATGAGGACTCTTGTCGCACGTGCGTCACGGCGGCATTCTTCCAGATCATCACGCGCTGAGCGAAAACCGAGCGCGCCGTCACTCGCTCCTGCCGGCACTCGCGTCGCTAGGACTCGGAATTACTCAGCCACACCTCTGTGGGAAGGGATGGCTGGGTGAGCACCAGACGGAGGAGGTGGATGCACGTGCACCGAGGCAGCAGGCGACTCGCCATGCCGCTGCGTAATATCCGTGTCGAGCCGGGCTGAGGACTCCTCGGCCACCCGCACCTGGTTCCTCGACGCCTTCCACCGGCCCCACCTCGGTGCGGCAGGAGCGAGCGCCACGATCGGCAGTGAGATCGTCTGGCGTCGCTACTGGCTCTGGGCAAGACGCTCATGCGTCCTTCCTGTCCGCCATCGACCCGCCCGCGGGAGCCGCGTCATGAGGAACAGGGGCCGAGGCGGCAGGCAGGAGCGTGCCCGCTGAGGCCGACGGCGGGAGGGTCCCCACATCTCGCCTGCTGCGCTGGGAGCGACGGGAGCGCACCTGCGCCGCTGGCTGGCTATGGAATCCGCGCTGCGGGCCCCACCCGCCTGATCTCGGTGGGGGTGCGCTCGGGGGACACGCGTCCGGCGCGGGAGCGTCGTCGGCTGCGCAACCACCCGCCCAGATCTCATCACAACGCCGGAGTCGCCTATCCGCGCCGCTCGCGCCGTGCGTGAGACGCTGTGGTGACGGTGGAGACGGTCACCGTCGACGAGATCCACCCTTTCGTCTGGTTCCGCGCGCGGCACGCGGCCGTGCTCGCCCTGGAGCGCCTCGATGACCTCCTGGGGCGGCTGCGCAGCGCATCGGGCCTGTCCGCCACGTCTCGCCGCCGTGGAGGAGGTCGCCCGCTTCCTCGGCGGGCCGCACCTGGCATGCAGACTCATCTCCGACGACGGCCGGGCGACACCGAGGTCAGCAGTGTCCAGTGCCGGTGGAGAGATACTATGCGGCCTGCATCCTGGCGATTCCTCGGACCGGCGCACCCGGGATGAGCGGGCCCTGGCAGCTGCGAGCGGGCAGGCGCTGCGGCCCTGGTCTCCGGGCCCGGACGGGCGGTCCTCGCAGGCCTGGCGCCCGATAAGGCGCTGGGCCGCCATGGCGGGCGGGCTGACGGGCCCGCGTGTGCCCGCCCGGGTGTCAGCCTCGGATCTGGGCCGCACCTTGAGAACGCGATCCTCGACTCAGGTTCGCTACCGCACGACGCTGGTCTTCGTCAACCGCGGCGCTCGCGAGCGGCTCACCGCGCACTCAACGAGGCTCTGGCGCTGCAAGCGTCTGCGGTGGAGTGCAGCGCCGCAGGCGCGGGTTCACCGGGAGTCCTGGGAGATGGGAACCGGCTCGCACACCGAGCCCCTGGCGGCGGGCGCGGTGCTCGCCAAGGCACACTCACTGGGTCAGCTCTGGCGAGCAGCGTCTGGGCGTGGAGCGAGCTGGCCGGGCGAGTTGCTGAGGTGCGTGGCACGCCACGGCCTCGAACTCTCGGCATCGACATCGGCCTCGGTCGACCCTGCGCTCCGGTGTAGCGCCGCGTCGGTCGCGGCGGGCCCGCAGCGGGTGGGCGCGCTGACCACCGGGTGGCGCGCGGCGTCATCTACCCCGTGATGCACTTACCTGGGACGCCGTCGTCGCCGCCGAGGGGATGTTGGGGGAGATTGAGCACCGAGCTGGTGTCCAACGTCTGGACGTGCTCCAGCAGACTGGTCGCCGCGGTGAGTGGCGGAGGGCTGACGCCGAGTTCTGGTTCACCACCGTCAGGCGGGCGGCCCCTACTCCTCGCTGCGTGCCGGGCTTCGACCTAGGTCCTGAGCCTGCGGCGGCTTCGTCTGGCGGATCTGGCGGACTTCGGATCGTGACCGCGCCACTGGTGAATCAGTGCCCGGCCCATAATGCAGCGGCTGGCGGTGCCTGGGAACGATTCCGACCGGCGTTTTGTCGTCCTGCCTGGCGCAGGATGCTGGCGGCGGGTCGGGGGTTTGCGAGAGATGGTACGAGTCCGCCCGGCGACATCATCCGCTGGGGACGTCGAGCTGGCGGATCCGAGATCACGGGGGACAGTGCTGTCGACCCGGCTGGGGCGCAGCTCCGCCTGCTGTTCTTGAAGGGCGAGGCTGGGCAGGCCTGTGTCACCGGTGCCAAGGGCGTCTTCCTGCGCGGAGCCCTGCTGTCGGAGGTGGAGCTGGGGAGTCGGAGGTGAGTGGGCTGCGTGGCGGCGTGGTTCACGGAGGCGGGGCTGACGCTCGTGCTCGTAGCAACCTGCTGGAGAGATGGGAGCAGTACCGAGCACCGCGCCCCGCGACGAGAGACCCTGGTCCTGAGTGCTGTGAGGACGAGTCTGGCAGCTGGCGGTTATCGTCCAGCAGCCGGGTCGCGTCCACGAGGCGATGGCGATCCGGGAGCGGCACCAGCTGCTGGGGGTGCGCCTGCAGACCATCGTGGCAGACGACGGGCATCGTTCTGCATCCCACCGTTGAGGGGGTCTCGGGGCCGGGCTCATCACCACGCCGCGGAGATCTCTCCTGGTATGCAGCCGGATCGAGACGACGGCGTTGTTCGCGGCCCGGTTCCGGAGTGCTGCCTGAGTTCTGTTATGCCCGCCGTGCCCGGGTGCCGCACGCCGTTGTGGCTGCGGCGTCGGGCCGGACAATGAGGCCTCGCCAGTTCCGGACTCTGCCGCGGGAGGCGGCGCGCGAGTGCTCAGTACTACGATCTGCCCGCGCTCACCGACCATGGAGCGTCTCGCCTGGCCGGGTGCGTCGTCGGTGAGGCCGTCACCGTGAGTTGTCGCCTTCGCCCACCTGCTGGTTCGGGTAAGGAGCACCTGATCACCAGGAGGACCTGCTCACGCCGAGCGCCGGGCCCAGTTGTTTCCTGACCATGCCTCGACGTCTGCTGGGCGACGGCGGCGTTTCGAGTGTCGACGAGGTCCTGGTCAGGTGGGAGGACGGAGAGCCCAGCACCTGGCCTGGCAGTGGGTGCGCGCCGGACGCCGAGGGATCGTTGATCTTCTTGGTGAGTTGGCCTGCTGAGTGGGGCTGAGCTGGTTGAGCGGGTGCAACGACGTCGGCGGGCGGGATCCGGGGGAGGACGTTAGGGGACGGCGACGGTCGAGCGTGGGGACAAGGCAAGGTCGAGCAGGCTGGTCGGCGGGCTGGTTTTTTGGCTCGCTGAGCCGCGGTGTGGGTCGGGCGGGCGGGAGCTGTGGGCCTGGGCGAGGACGCCTCGGATCTGCAGCGGCCCTGGGATCAGTTGTCCCTGAGTGGGCGCTGGAGCGGGGTGGGCCGGTGGACGGTCGAGCGGAGGGCGGCGGCCTGCTCGCTGAACGACCTGTTTGCGCTACGCGCGCACCCACGACTGTGACACCGCAGAGGGCGCGGGCGTGGCTGGGGGCGGTGGTGGGGGGGCCCGCCGAGCGAAGGGGCTGGTTGCCTGTGGACCTGGGGGCGGGATGTGGATGGGAGCCGGTGGTCTCGCTGGGTGCGCCACTGCTCCTGACCGCGCGGCCGCTGTCGCATCAGTGGCAGCCTCGGCCTCCAGCTTCTCGTGCTGGAGCGGGCGGGCTGATGATGGCGGCGTCGTCGTTTCTGGTAGCCTGGCGGCGTTGGAGTGGTTGGCTGGCCGGTTTGTGGAGTCGGTGGTGCTGGCGCGGTCGAGCACCGGTCTTGGGCTTGATGAGATCGCCGCCGGGGAGGTTGTCTGGGCAGGCGCGGCCTGTCGGCGATGCAGTGTCCCGGGTCCGGTGTGCCCGAGGAGCTGGGGCCGATGACGTCCCCGCTCCGGGCGAGATCGCCTTCTTCCCACGGACTTGCTCTGGCGCCGGTCGCTGGGGAGGACGCTGGGTAGCTGGAGGCAGTGGAGGCCGAGACGGAGTCACTGAGAGGAGCTTGGAGTTGGTTTGTGAGGGCTACGGCCGCTTCGAACCGGGTGCGCGGGTGCTGGTGCTCGCGGCTGACGCACTGCCCCGCCTCACGGTGGGTGCGCAGCCGCCGGGCCGTCGCTCATGATGGGATGCCGCGCGCGGGGAGGTGACGCAGGCCGGCGGTTAACCCGCAGGCCTCCACCTGTGTGAGGCTGCCCGCTGGCGGGCGGTGAGGAGCGGGCGATCGCGAGGGAGTCCTGTTGGACCGCTACGGGTCGCGACCCGCCCGACCTCGCGGCGCGGGAGGGCTCGCTCGCCTGCTGAAAGGTGGCGCATGGAGGAGACCAGGTGGTTCTGGTAGTTTATTGAGGTTTGGGGTCGGCGCAGTTCGCCGAGCGGGAGAGTCGAGCGGTTGCGGTCCTCACCCTGGCCCGCCGGCGCGGCGAGACACCGGTCGTTTCGATCTCGGACCCGGCCTGTCCGTCGGCGCGGGTGCCGTGGCCTGAGCTGCGTACCGCTGGCCTGCGAGTCGGCCAGCTTAACAGAGATGAGTACCGCCGGCGCCAGGGGCAAGCGTCGTCGTGCTGGGTGGCACCCCGGTGCCTACGCCTCAGGAGAACTGTCCTCATCTCCCACACGTCCGCGGGCGAGGAGCTGGCACGCGCTCTGACCGTGCTGGCGGCCGACAGGCGATGTTCGCGCGCCAGGGGCAGCGGGCGGTCAGGCGCCGCACGGTGGTGGAGTCCTCAACGGGTCACCGCGCTGGCGTTACGTGAGCGACCTCCTGCGTGAGGCCGGTTTCAAAAGGACCCTGATAGTGGTTGCCGGCGGTCTTCTGCCACCTGGCGATGAGTGGGTTGAGCCTCACCGGTGACGGAAGCTGGCTCACGGTGCGCCCGACGCTCACAATGAGGACATGCCGATCAGCACCCCATCACCGGAGCGTTCTTCGACCTCGGTCCTCCTGGACCGGATGGCCCGATGACCCCTGCTACCGTCGCAATACCTGTAGCCCGTCATTGACGTGGCGCGCCTGGCCGGTGCATCGTCGGAACTGTCCGCGCTCGATGCCCGGATCACGGTGTGCCGTGCCCGCGACCGACCCCGTGGCCTGGCGTGGAGGGAGGCGGCCCGGACCGGTCGTCGCGCCTCCTTCGCCTACGAGCCGTACTGGGCGACCGGCAGCGAGTGTC
>BNJU01003995.1_pt1 | contig 41747 bp, 47 predicted proteins | sample 8539281 | NCBI WGS metagenome assembly BNJU01 (sample SAMD00202456, study PRJDB9452) | human saliva metagenome | isolation source: human saliva | place: Japan
CTAATGCCCTTTGAAGTGCTATACACCTTGCAATGTGATTTGTGGGTTGTTGATAACAAGATGATTGCATGGTGCTAAAAATACTCGCTTTTTAGCCATTTTTCTTTGAGGTATTCTCTGATGATTTGTAATAACTTTTCATTGCTCTTTGGGTAATAATATCCCTTTCACAGAAGACGGATATATGCAAGAAAGTGCAGTGCTACAAACTCTTTTCAGATGGACAATAATTCTCAGAAGGTTAAGGGTTATGGAACGCACAGAGCTATTTTCTCAAACGTTTTATTCAATGCTCACTAACGGAAAAGGACGTCAAAAGTGGGGGAGAGGCTATTGCTATTTTGAGTTGATAACAGAATAAGAAGCTATGCAGAAGATTTACTTGTTAACTTTTTCACTCGGCTACTAAGTTCGTTTATCTATTAAAAGAGGGTGCACACCTGTTGTGGCACCCTCTTTACCTTTGTCTTTATTTAATGATTAGTGCGCAGAAGCACTTGAAAAGAGGTTAAGGACGATAACTCCTGCTAAGATGAGAGCAATGCCGATACCAGTAGCAAGGTCAAAGTGTTGCTTAAAGAAGACAACTGCAATCACGTAGCTATACTCAATCCAAGTCCTGCTCAAACGGCATAAGCAATTCCTAAAGGAATGGTCTTAAGTGAAAGTGATAGGAAATAGAAACATGCAATGTATGTCAAGCAAGTTCCTACGACTGGAAGTGGTTTGCTAAAGCCGTCTGAGAGCTTCATACAAATAGTACCACAAACCTCTAAGATAATAGCGAGAGCAAGAAATAAGTAAGCCATATATATAATGGTTAAAAGTAAAGGTGGAAGTATACGCCGTCACCTATATGCGTTTTCTGCTGCAAAGGTACGATTTTTAAATATCTATTGCAAATTTAATCGTTTGGATTTAGTGTTTGTTAACTTCGCTGAGGCTTATATTTAGTTACTTTGTAACATCTGTTAACTTATTTTTGCGTTGCTATATCTCCCTTTTACAACGCTTGTTAACTCGTCCACTTGTTCTTTATTAAAAACATGTTCTCCTGTTACTTTGTCTCTTTCTTGCAAGCAGCGGTTCTCTTGTCCACCCTGCTAACTTTGTCATAAACAAAAAAACCTTGGCGGGAAGCCAAGGTTTCAGCGGTGCGTACGAGACTCGAACTCGTGACCTCCTGCGTGACAGGCAGGCATTCTAACCAACTGAACTAACGCACCATGCATTACAGATTTGGGGTTTCAGCGGTGCGTACGAGACTCGAACTCGTGACCTCCTGCGTGACAGGCAGGCATTCTAACCAACTGAACTAACGCACCAAAATGGATGTTTAAAACCCTTTTTCTGTTTTGCGAGTGCAAAGGTAATAATAAAAATCTATTCCACCAAAATTAATTTATGCTTTTTATATAAAAAGTTGCATTACCCTTGCATCCTTGTATTGTCCGTCACAATAAAGCCACTCTTTTCAGTATACTACCATTTGTAAAACCAATGGACGAAAAGACAGCGGATTGACACCTCGTTGTCAACGTCTACTACAGCGTAGATTTGTTTGAGGTGTAGCCCATTGCGCGTATAGTCGATTAAGGCAGAAATAGCCGCCTTTGCATAGCCTTTTTGGCGAAACGGTTTCATGATGATAATACCCATTTCCGCCCGCTGATGCTTTGGATCGAAGTTGACAAGGTCTATCACCCCGACAATTTCCTGCTCACGATTCTCAATCATCATACGCAGTTGTCCGTCGATATAGATATCGTTTTTCGCGTCAGCAATGTAGTTATGCAAGGGCATAACGGCTGTAGAGAACATTCGTTGCACTGATGTTCCATAGGCTACGATCGTTCTCAATGTGATAGAGCATATCGAGGTCTTCCGGCTCCATTGCTCTCAGTCTGACTTCCACGTGCTGTTTCTTTTCCATGCTTTTAATCTCCTATAACTTCCATCATGGTGATGACTCTGTTCTCCTTTCTATGGTAGAAACCAATGTGAATATTCTGCTTTGGCTGTTCAGCAAAGACATTTCAGGATGTCTTGATAGCTGAATAAATCGGTGTCATAGACGATGCAGTAAGCGCGACTTTTTCCCTCCAAACTCCTTGAGTAGGTCGGCGTGCGTGTGCTGCAAGCTATCCTTATCCGCTACTCGATACTCTGCCACGAGGGCATTGTCTGTAGCCAATTGTTGGCATTTTTCCCATGACATCTTTGCCCTGCAACAAATATATAATGTGGGAATGATTTAGCTTTCGAAGTGCGGAATCCCAACTTCTTTCTCGTTGCCCGAATGGTTGTACCAATCAGTGAACCAAAGGCTTTCACGTAGATAGCCGTCTTAATCGGTAGTCGCCATAGTACGTTCATACCGCCATAATGCTTGCGGAAGAAGATAAGCATGGCATCATAGAAGACGTGAACATATCGGAAGCTCGACTTCTGCGTACTCTCGCCCTTGTAATGCAGGATGCGCACGGGGAGATACCAGTTCTCAAAGCCACCTTTCAGCAGTCGATAGCTGAGGTCGACATCCTCGCCATACATAAAGAAGTCTTCGTCTAAGAGTCCTACCTTGTCTAAGGCAGACTTGCGAAGGAAGCAGTAAGCACCGCTGATTACCTCAATCTTGCCCGGAATATCCCACGACAGACTACCCATATAATAATGTGCAAAGCGGTCACTTTGTGGGAAGTGCTTGCAAAGTCCTACCATCTTATAGAACGAAACAATGGGCGACGGCAAGCCACGACGACTTTCTAAGGCTCGTTCACCACAGTGAGTAAGCATCTGTACGCCATGTCCTCCAGCCGCAGGATGACTATCCATGAAGTCGATAGAAGCATGGATAACCTCCTCGCCGACAACCGTGTCGGGATTGAGTAGTAAGACATATTCACCCTTACTCTGGCGAATCGCAATATATTACCACCCGCAAAGCCTAAGTTATGCGCACTGGCAATGAAGTGAACATCAGGGAAACGGCTGCGCAGGTAGGCTACGGAGCCGTCATGAGAATGGTTGTCAACCACAAATACCTCTGCTTCAACGCCTTTCAAAGCGCGCTGAAGACTCTCAAGACACTGTTGGAGATAGTATTTTTACGTTATAATTAACGATGACAACGCTCAGCTTCATTTATGCTTGTTCTGAATTATCCATAGAACATTCATGCTCGCAACGCTTCTTGTTGGGGAAGACGAAGAATAAGCTCAACGCTAAGATGACGGCAAGATAGAAGAAACTTACACTATCCCCGAAGGCATAGTAGAAGAAGGTATTGAGTATCATCGGAACGCAAAGCATCATTATTCGCACGCTACCCCAGAAGAGAAGCTTACGACTGACGTGACTCTCGTCGGTATGTAAGTCAGAGTGTACGTAGCCAATCTTGAAAAGGAAGAGTGCAAGTGGGATAGTAGCGAGGGTCAACAGCTGCATAAGAAACTGCACAGTAACCATATTGCTGCTTTCAACATCAGCCCATGCACCGGGCAAGATCAGTTCAAGTTCATACACCGCGATGATGAGCAGTGTGATAAGGCATGAGCCAAAGAACTCAGTAAGAAGTATTTTTCTTGTTTTATCCATGGTTGTTTTAAGATTCAAAAGGTGTGCGGTTCAGAATACTTCTGCCCAACGTCACCTCATCTGTATATTCAAGTTCGTCGCCAACAGAGATACCTCGTGCGATAACCGACAGTTTCACGCCTGTGTCTTTCAGCTTGCGTGAGATATAAAAGTTGGTCGTGTCGCCCTCCATCGTACTGGCAAGGGCAAGGATGATTTCCTTCACCGTACCCTCTTCTACGCGCTCTACGAGCGATTCAATCTCTAAGTCGTGCGGTCCGATGCCGTCCATCGGAGAGATGATACCCCCAAAACGTGGTATAATCCATGGAACTGCTGGGTATTCTCAATCGCCATCACGTCCTGAATGTTCTCTACCACACAGACCACTGACGCATCTCGGCGTGGGTCAGAACAGATAGAACAAACCTCATTATCAGAGATATTATGGCAAACCTTGCAATACTTCACATCGTGTTTCACACGTATGACAGCATCCGCAAAGCTATCTACGTCCTCAGTCGACTGGCGTAGCAGATGCAAAACAAGGCGCAGAGCGGTCTTACGCCCCACACCTGGCAACTGTGAGAAAGCCTCTACGGCACGTTCTAAGAGTTGAGAAGGGTATTGTTGCATTTAAAATTAATTCTCGTAGGCTGGAGATAATCGAAAGGAGGTTTGCACTTGCAAATCCTCTTTTCTTTTCTATATAGTCGATTAGGACAATGGCTTTGATTTTGAGAGATATAGGGACACACCCCAAAAGTGCATCCCTATACAGACAGCCAGTCCTTAAAATAATATCTGTTGCTTCCTCTTGATTAATCATCAAAGAGGTAGATGCCGAGACCAACCTTCAAGCCCACTGTCGAATAGTTATGTGTCTTGAATGACTGATCATAGTAAAGCGCAGGCTCAATCGTCACCGAACGGTTGATGAAGAAGGCATAACCCACCTCAACACCCGGCATCAGGTCGTTATAACTATGGTTGGCATGGAGGAGTTTCACACCCGCACCCAAGTAGAGACCGTTCTGTGTGATATAATAACGTCCACCAACACCTACGCTGATATGGTCGGCAACAGCCTCAGAACCATTGTGTGCCGCATCGAATGTAGCAAGTACCATGAGGTTATCCCAAGGGAAGTAACCCGCCTTAGCCTGCACACCAATATTCATGCCGTCATGACCATTATAGTGCAAGTCGAGTCCTGTCAAGGAAGCACCTAAGTAGCCCTTACCCTCTTGAAACTGTGCAGATGCACTGATGCTCACTACCATTGCTGCAACGAGCAGCATAAATCTTTTATCATAGCAATATTACGATATAAATAATAATTTAGGATTGACAAATAATACCATAGGTTTTATGTCAATAAACTTAAGACAAAGGTAAGGATAATATTTGGAAATGAGGAAAAAAATTGACATTCTTTATAAAATAGATGGTGACCCCAAGACTTATTCCTATCATTTCATAGCAAGCGAATTCAGTACCATTGTCACTTGAAATAGACTTGACATGCTCTTTGAATGGAGATAGCAAATGTATTACAGTGCGTGCCAACTCTTTGACATTTTTTTCCCTTTGATATTCTATTATGCCATGTAATATGCAGGTTATCTTCTATCTATGATTTGTCTTTGAACAAATAAAAGCAGCTATAGGCAAAGTCCCATACTTTCTTCGTTAATTTCTTTTCTACTTCTACAATTCTTTATTTAATATTACGACTTTTCTTCTATTAGTTTTTTTCTTTTGATGGTAATTTTTCTACGTTAAGGATAAAGGCTATTTTCTCATCATATATTAAAGTTAAATATCCTTTATGTTCCCATTCTTTTTAATACAGGAAGTATTCTTTCCCTTTCTGTATATATAATTGGAGGAAATCCATCCCATGTCCAGATAGGGCTATATGCAAATGGATCATGACAAATATAAGTTGCCAATACACGAATAATTTTTATTCTCTTCATATTATTTTTAATGTTATTGTTCTACCTGTTTTCAAGTTCACCATTCTCATCAATCATTATTTGAAATTCAGGCTCTCTTCTATTAGTTTTTTTCTTTTTGATGGTAATTTCTCTGGAAATAAAAAGAAAAAAAGCAATCTCGTTATCTTCTATTAATTTTTATATCCATTTTTCCTGCCATTTCAACAAAATGGGTCTAATTCTTTCATAATTATTTCGAATATTTTTTTATTTAGCACATCTAATAAATTCCAATCAACAATTGGAGACATCAAATAAATATTATCGTGATAAATATAATTTATTATTATTAATAATAATCTACTACGTTTCATAACTCATGTGTTATTTGAAGGTTATGACTTCTCCTGTTTTTTTAGATTTGTCATTCTTGTTAATTTAATTTTTAGATTGTGTTATAAATTGCGTCTGCTTTCTTACCGCTTCGTATTTTAAGCGATTCAGTCGAATGTGTTGAAGGGTCTATAGTTTCTTAGTCCATGTATTATTTATTGGTTCTTTTTATCAAGCTATTTGCTTACTCATAAGTGTATAAAAAGCAAAAAGTTCCACCCTGGTACGCATTTAAAAAGAGGCGTGGTGGAAACTGTCACGACAAAGATAGTTCTTTTATTTTTAATCTTGCAAAGTCTTTTAGAGTAAATCTTTGAAAATCATTGAGAAAAGGTAAATTGAAGTATGAATAGAAGAGCTATTGATCTCTGGTTTATAAGTATTTGTAAACTATTTTCACTCATCTCAAAACCAATACATGCTCTTTAGGGGTCTAAAAGACGCTCTTTTCGGCTTGCAAAAGGTGCCCTTTTGAGGTCTTATTAACGCCCTTTTGAAGTCCAATTAAGCACCTCTTTACTTTACTCCTTTATAACTAATTGATTTTTCTTATGGTTACAAACCTGCTTTTTTTGTATGTGTTTTTGCTGTTATTTATTGATGTTTTCTTTGAACTTATGTAATGATTTTTTTCAAATCCTTATCTGCAGAGATTTTTCGAAGTCTTAAAATGAAAAAGGTTGGGTCTTCAGGATGTTGGAGTGATAAGGTTTGCCACTTGTGTTTAGAGTTTGAAGTAATGTCACACGGAGGCACGGAGAGGACGGAGGATTATTAAAAATACAGCACAGGTAGTTACGGAGGCGCCGTCGGTGCGTGGAGCGACGGAGCTTGTTAGCAAACTTTGTTAGAGTTATAATGCACAGAACATTTAACTTAAAACGTATCAGGAATCTGTACGCTGCATCTCCGTTGCTCTTTGTGCCATTGGCACCTCTGTAATATAGGCTTTACCTCCGTTCCCTCCGTGACTCCGTGTGCTATTTTATTTAATAGCTTTATCCGCATGACCTGATGCCTCTACAGCCTGCACACAGCGGATTACCTTCACGAAAAAGAAACGTTTTTCTGTTGGGAAGATAAACATTTCTTTCCATGAAAGTAAAGCCTTATTCTCACGAAAAACTACTCCGAGAGTGTTGTTATAGGCAGGCAACAGTGAGGCCCGCCATGACGATGCTGACCATGCTCATGAGTTTGATAAGGATGTTGAGCGATGGACCAGAAGTGTCTTTGAATGGGTCGCCAACGGTGTCACCGACGATGGTTGCCTTGTGAGCGTCAGAGCCTTTACCACCGAAGTTGCCCTCCTCGACATACTTCTTCGCATTGTCCCACGCACCACCAGCATTCGACATGAAAGACGGCAAGGGTGAAAGCCGGCTGCCAAACCGCCTACTAACAAGCCCAATACACCTGCCACTCCGAGTAAAAGACCGACGACAACGGGGATGATGATGGCTAAAAGCGATGGGATAATCATCTCGTGTTGCGCACTCTGAGTACTGATTTCTACGCATCGTCCATAGTCTGGTGTGCCTGTTCCTTCTAATATTCCCTTAATCTCACGGAACTGGCGACGCACCTCTTCCACCATCTTTCCAGCTGCTCTACCAACGGCACCCATTGTCAATCCGCAGAAAAGGAAGGCTGCCATAGCACCGATAAACGCACCGACAAGCACCTTTGGATTCATCAGGTTCACTTGGAAGAAGTTCATGAAGTCTGGGATAGTAGCCTTTGTGGCATCAATGGTTTCGCCTGCAACGTTGGTCATTTGTGTACCGACACGAGCCATGGCAATCTTGATTTCTTCGATATAAGAAGCCAACAACGCCAATGCTGTCAGTGCAGCCGAACCAATAGCAAAGCCTTTACCCGTAGCAGCAGTCGTATTACCCAAGGCATCAAGGGCATCAGTACGCTGGCGCACCTCCGCTCCTAACTCGCTCATCTCAGCGTTTCCGCCAGCATTGTCGGCAATCGGTCCGTAGGCATCTGTTGCTAAGGTGATACCCAAGGTTGAGAGCATACCCGACCGCAGCGATACCGATACCATAGAGTCCGTGCTGAATAGAGAGTGCTGACATTGACATGTCAAAGCCGTTGGCACAGAGATAACTCAGCATGATAGCCACTGAAATAGAAAGGACAGGGACGCAAGTAGAAATCATACCCGTACCGATACCTTTTTATAATAACAGTCGCAGCACCTGTATGACTTGCCTCCGAAATCGCCTTTGTAGGCATGTAACTCTGAGAAGTATAGTACTCCGTTGCCTGTCCGATGATAACACCAGCTGCCAAACCAGCAATCACAGAGAAGCTAACACCCGACCAGTTTCTCCAGTCCTAAGAGGTAGAGAATGAGGAAACTAACAGCTGCAATGAGTACAGCAGCCGTGTTCGTGCCGAGTCCTAAGGCGTGGAGAAGGTCTTTCATCGTGGCTCCCTCCTTCGTTCTTACGAGGAAAATACCGAATAAACTAAGGAAAACACCGACGGCAGCGATGAGCATTGGTGCGATGACAGCCTTCAGTTGCATATCACCTGATGAGGCAGCAAAGGCGGTTGCACCCAAGGCAGCCGTAGAAAGAATCGAACCACAATAGCTCTCGTAGAGGTCGGCACCCATACCAGCCACGTCACCCACGTTGTCGCCCACGTTGTCGGCAATCGTTGCAGGGTTGCGTGGGTCGTCTTCAGGGATGTTAGCTTCCACCTTACCCACGAGGTCGGCGCCCACGTCAGCCGCCTTTGTATAGATGCCGCCACCCACACGAGCAAACAAAGCCTGTGTAGATGCACCCATACCGAAGGTCAACATCGTTGTTGTGATGGTGATAAGCATTTCGCTCGTTGTCATCTTATCAGAATAGAACCAAGTGAGGACAATGAACCAAATGGCTATGTCTAACAAGCCTAATCCTACAACAACTAAACCCATGACTGCGCCCGAACGGAAGGCAATCTTGAGTCCGTCGTTGAGTCCGTTGCGTGCTGCATTGGCTGTTCTCGCACTGGCATAGGTAGCCGTTTTCATACCGAAGAAACCCAGCAAGACCAGAGAAGAAGCCGCCAGTCAGGAAGGCAAAAGGGTACCCATTCATTCTGCGCATTGAAAGCCATAAGCCATGATGGCGAAAGACAATCGCAAGGACAACAAAAACCATCAAAAACGACTTTGTATTGCTGTTTCAGATACGCCATGGCACCACGGCGCACGTATTCAGCAATCTCAACCATGCGGGGTGTACCTTCCTCCGCTTGCATCATAGACTTAAAAAAATACCATGCCATAGCCAAGGCGCATACTGATGCAATGGGAATGAGCCAAAAAACTTGTGGGATGTGTTCCATAATTTAAAATGTTTAGGTTGTGTAATAGATAGATTATAATATGGTGCAAATATATAAAAAAATATTGAGAGGGGAAGGGAATAGAGGAAAAAGAAAGCCTCACTTTCAACCCCTCTCCGAATGGAGAGGGAGTAGTATGCGTGATACCCCTATTTCTTAGGTAAAGTTTTTTTCTATTATTTATAAGCAAATTGTTTTCAGCATTCCCCTCTCTCCAAGAGAGGAGGTTGGTGGGTGAGGCACATCGGGATTGTTTTACAATCATTCTCGAACGAATTGTTTGTAGGATTTTTCCTTTTCTACCATTTTTAATGATGGTGCTAATGCTACGCACGTCGTGTGCGGAGGCTTTGCACGTTATGTGTGGGGCGTTAATAGGATTGCAGAAGATGGAAAAAAAGCCTCACCTTTCAGCCCCCTCTCCTGCAGAGAGGGGAGTGCTGAAATAGTTCGCTTGAGTAATCAGTCAATGATGAGTATAAACATTTGCGAACCATCGAAGGGGATATCACGCATATCACTCCCCTCTCCATTCGGAGAGGGGTCGGGGGTGAGGCTTCTTTTTACCACTGCCCCTTCAGCGTTTCTAACAACGCTTTTGATATTGCTTCATTCGCCTCTTTTGTATATCTGAGGTCGGTGAAGACCTGTGCGAGGGTTTCTTTGTTGTTGATTTCAACAAAGTGTTTGTTTTCCTCTAACTGCTCCTTTGGCGTATAGAAAGCATCGATACGGTCGGGGTATAGTCTTCGTAAGTCTCGTGGTGGATGATACTGTCGATAGGAAGGCGGTCGGTGAGGGCAGGATCTTCAGCAGGCCAACCGAGGGTGATAGTGGCAACAGGCATCACTAAGCGAGGCAGTTGTAGGACTTCAATGATAGCTTTGGGGTTGTAAATGGTCGTACCCTAAGAAACAAGTACCTAAGCCCTTCTTCCTCAGCAAGATTGCAGAAAGTCTGACAATAGAGCAGCGCATCGGTGGCAGCATTGAGGAAAGAAAGGAAGTTGTCGTAACCCGGAGTAGCCTTACGGCTCTCCGCCCAGAGCGTAGTACGACGGAAGTCAGCGCAGAAGGTGAGGACCACAGGTGCCCCCATGACCATCGGTTGGTTGAAATGAGCAGGTGCCAATTGCGCCTTCTTTTCCTCGTTGCGAGTGATGACAACCGAGTAAAGCTGCAGGTTTCCCATTGTTGGCGTACGCTCAGCCTTCTCTAATAGAGTTTTTAGTAAATCCTCCGATACATCCTTGTTGGTGTATTTTCTTATCGTCTTTCTTGTATTGATAGTTTTCATTTTAGATAATTTTGATGCTACAAAGTTAAGTAAATGTTTTCTATTTTGGAAAACAATTCGTAACTTCGCAGACGAAATATTTTCTAAAACGACAATAATGGAAACCAAACAAACTTACTCATTCGATGAAGCTTTTCAAGCATCTTTAGCTTATTTCGGTGGAGACGAACTTGCTGCTCGTGTGTGGGTCAACAAGTATGCGATGAAGGATAGCTTCGGAAATATCTATGAGAAGTCGCCAGAACAGATGCATTGGCGCATTGCTAACGAGATAGCTCGTATTGAAAACAAATATAAGAACCCTTTGACGGCACAGGAGGTATTCGACCTCTTGGACCATTTCAGATATATTATCCCTGCTGGTAGTCCGATGACGGGTATTGGTAATAACTATCAGGTGGCATCTCTTTCCAACTGTTTCGTAATTGGTTTGGACGGTGATGCCGATTCTTATGGTGCCATTATGCGTATTGACGAAGAGCAGGTGCAGCTGATGAAGCGTCGTGGTGGAGTAGGACATGACTTGACTCATATCCGTCCGAAAGGCTCACCAGTGAACAACTCAGCCCTGACTTCAACAGGTCTTGTTCCTTTCATGGAGCGTTATTCAAACAGTACTCGTGAGGTGGCGCAGGATGGTCGTCGTGGTGCCTTGATGCTTTCGGTAAGTATTAAGCATCCAGATTCAGAGGCGTTTATCGATGCCAAGATGGAAGAAGGTAAGGTGACTGGTGCTAATGTGTCGGTGAAGATTACCGATGAGTTCATGCAGGCAGTCGTTGAGGATAAGACATACGTACAGCAGTTCCCTACCAATAGCAGCGAAAGCCAAGCGTAACGAAGGAGATTTCTGCTAAGGAATTATGGGAAAAGATTGTACATAACGCATGGAAGAGTGCCGAGCCGGGCGTACTGTTTTGGGATACAATTATCCGAGAGAGTATTCCTGATTGTTATGCAGACCTTGGTTTCCAGACCGTTTCAACGAACCCATGTGGTGAGATTCCACTCTGTCCATACGATAGTTGTCGACTCCTTTCGTTGAATCTCTATTCATACGTTATCGACCCATTCACAGACCATGCACGCTTCGATATGGAATTGTTTAAGCGTCATGCACAACTCGCACAGCGATTGATGGACGACATCATCGACCTTGAGATGGAGAAAATCGACCTCATCCTGTCGAAGATAAAGACCGATCCTCAGGTGGATGAGGTGAAGAGTGCAGAGTATCATCTTTGGGAGAAGATCAAGAAAAAGAGCTGTCAGGGTCGTCGTACAGGTGTGGGAATCACCGCTGAGGGCGATATGATAGCAGCTATGGGCTTGCGTTATGGAACACAGGAAGCAACCGACTTCTCTGTTGATATTCATCGCACATTGGCTCTGAATGCTTATCGTTCATCAGTGACAATGGCACAGGAGCGTGGTGCGTTTGAGATATATGATGCTAAGCGAGAGAGAAGAATCCGTTTATTCTTCGTTTGAAGGAGGCTGACGGACAGCTCTACGAGGATATGAAGAAGTATGGTCGTAGAAATATTGCCTGTCTGACGATTGCTCCTACGGGTACAACCTCGCTCATGACACAGACGACATCGGGTATTGAACCTGTCTTTATGCCTGTATATAAGCGTCGCCGTAAGGTGAATCCAAACGATACGGATGTACATGTAGACTTCGTTGATGAGGTAGGTGATTCTTTTGAAGAGTACATTGTTTACCACCGTAAGTTCCTGACATGGATGGAGGTGAACGGAATTGATACGCAGAAGAAGTACAGTCAGGAAGAGATTGACGAACTTGTGAAGCGTTCTCCTTATTATAAAGCTACTGCAAACGATGTTGACTGGTTGATGAAGGTGCGTATGCAGGGCGAGATTCAGAAGTGGGTAGACCACTCAATCTCTGTGACTGTGAACCTTCCAAATCAGGTTGACGAGGAGTTAGTGAATAAACTCTATGTTGAGGCATGGCGTAGTGGTTGCAAGGGCTGTACTATCTATCGTGACGGAAGTCGCTCGGGTGTGATGATTTCGGTATCGAAGAAGGATAAGACAAAGGACGAAAAGCCTGCTCGATGAGGAGAAGGTAAAAGACCTTAACTCAGCTGAGGAGCATCATGAGCATATCTGTAATCATCCAAATGTGATTGAAGTTCGTCCAAAAAGAATTGGAGTGTGACGTCGTACGCTTCCAAAACAACAAAGAGAAATGGGTGGCTTTCGTTGGTTTGTTAGAGGGTTATCCTTACGAAATCTTTACTGGTTTGCAGGACGATGAGGAGGGTATTGCCCTTCCAAAGAGCGTAACCAAGGGTAAGATTATCAAGCAAACAGCCGAAGACGGCAGTCATCGTTACGACTTCCAGTTTGAGAATAAGCGTGGTTATAAGACTACCGTTGAGGGCTTGTCAGAGAAGTTTAACCCAGAGTATTGGAACTATGCGAAGCTGATTTCAGGCGTATTGCGTTATCGTATGCCAATCGACCACGTCATCAAGCTCGTTGGTTCGCTGCAGTTGAAGAACGAAAGCATCAATACATGGAAGAATGGTGTTGAGCGTGCATTGAAGAAGTATGTTGTTGATGGTACGAGTGCGTCAGGCTTGAAATGTCCAGTCTGTGGTCAAGAGACCCTTGTTTATCAAGAAGGTTGTCTGATTTGTACCAACTGTGGTGCCTCACGTTGTGGCTAAGCAGTTAGCAGTAAAGTTCAATTAAGTCCCTAATTCGGTCATTAGAAATACCTATTGTAGACTAATGACAGTCTTGGATTAAAACAGAGGGCAGGCAGCTCGTCTTGCCCTCACTTCTCTTAAAGAATGATGAAATTAATGACAAGTTATATACTTCTGCAAGGTCTTCACTTCCATGCTCGTATCGGAGTAGGGGAGCAGGAGCGAGTGGTCGGTAATGAGTATGTTCTCGACCTACGGTTAGGTTATCCGTTTGCAAAGGCAATGAAGAGCGATGATGTTGCTGACACGCTGAACTATGCAGAGGCTTTTTAACGTCATAAGAGAAGTCATGAAACAACCCGCTCGCCTGTTAGAATCTGTCGCTGGGTCCATTGTCGAGGCATTGTGTGCGGCTTTCCCAATGCTAAGTAGTATCGACTTAAAACTCGTGAAACTTAATCCTCCAATGGGTGCTGACAGTGATGGGGCAGGCGTGGAATTACACTTAATAAATGATAAAACCGAGGTTTAGAGCCTTGGTTTCCCAACGAAAAGCCGTATCTTTGCCCTTTAAATAGTTAAGTATGTTTAAGAAAATATCGCTTCTCCTTGTTTTCTTGGTCTTGTCGGTAAGCCTGTCATGGGCTGCAGACGGACGGTTCACACTTGTTATTGACCCTGGTCATGGTGGTCATGACGCTGGTGCGATAGGTGCAATATCAAAGGAGAAGGACATCAACTTGAATATAGCTTTGGCTTTTGGTCGTTATGTTGAGAGGAATCTGCCAGATGTCAATGTGATTTATACCCGTAAGACCGACGTGTTTATCCCTTTGCATCAACGTGCAGACATCGCCAATAAGGCTAAGGCAGACCTTTTTATATCCGTACATACGAACTCTGTGGCATCAGGGCGTTATGTAAAAGGATTTCAGGTGTACACCTTAGGTATGCATCGTGCGAAGGCTAACCTCGATGTGGCTATGCGAGAGAATAGCGTAATCTCAATGGAGAAAGGCTATCAGCAGACCTATCAGGGTTTTGACCCAAACTCCTCAGAGAGTTATATCATGTTTGAATTCATGCAGAATGCGAACATGGAGCGGAGTGTTGAGTTAGCTCGAATGATACAGAACTCTGTTTGTTCGTCTGCAGGACGTATCGATAAAGGGTGTTCATCAGGCTGGTTTCCTCGTGTTGAGAGAGAGTTATATGCCAAGTTGTTTGATAGAGTTAGGCTTCATTACGGCAGCTGATGAGGAGGAATATCTGAACTCTCCAGCGGGTATAGATGCCATGGCAAAGGGTATTTACAATGCTTTTGTACAATACAAGAATGCCTATGACACACGTATCGTGGTGCCTTACCGCCCTGTTGAGAACAAACGAATCGTGATAGATCGCGTTGTCCCAACTGCCCCAACAACTAAACCGCGTCCTGTTGCGCCAATAGAGCGTTCCCGTTCTGCGGCTCCAGTGCAGCGTTCTCGTTCTACAGTACCCGTAGAGCAGCCACGTTCTTCCACCCCAGCACCCCCAGCTCGCCCTATGAATAAGGTACAAGAGGCGAAAGAAGAGAATCTCAGATGCGATTCGAGAGTTGCTCCCTTGTAATGATTCAGAGGCTGAAACGGCAAAAGAGCGTACCTGTCTTTAAGGTGCAAGTGTTGGCTTCTAACCGTCAGTTGCGGTCGGGTAGTGAACTCTTCCGTGGGCATACAGACATTGATTGTGTTCAAGAAGGCAACTTTTATAAGTATTGTATAGGCTCCAGTACGAATTATAACGACATCTCACGATTGCGTGGAAAGCTCTTGAAAGACTTCCCACAAGCTTTTATTATTGCCTACAAAAACGGTGCACGTATGGATGTCAACCAAGCAATAGCAGAGTTTCTCAAGAATAAAAAGAATAAGTAAACAAAACGGATATGAAGAAAGTTTTCACACCACAGGTAAGGATTGCCATCGTTGCTATACTTGCTATCGTTGTGTTATTCTTTGGAATACAATTCCTAAGAGGTATTTCCCTCTTCTCGAATGACGCACATTACAAGATTAAGTTCAACGATATCACGGGCTTGTCTACATCAACTCCTGTCTATGCTCGCGGTTTCAAGGTGGGTATCGTTAGGAATATTGATTACGACTATGACAAGTTAGGCGAGTCTATCACAGTCGATATCGATGTTGAAAAGACATTGAGAATCCCAGAGGGTACTACCGCTGAGATTATTAGTGACATCATGGGTAACGTGAAGGTCGTACTACAGTTTGGCAAAAGCACGAAGTTCTTGGAGCCTAACGGATGGATTGACGGTGTTATTAATGATGGTACATTAGGCGACTTGAAGAGTATGGTGCCTTCTATCCAGAAGATGTTGCCAAAGTTGGATAGCATCCTTGGAAGCGTGAATACACTCCTTGCCGACCCAGCTCTTCAGAGTTCGGTTCACAATGTAGACAAGATTACAGCCAATCTTACTACTTCTACCCGTGAGCTTAACACCTTGCTCGCACAGGTTAATGGTTCTTTGCCTGTTGTGGCTGCAAAGGCTGGTAGGGTGATGGACAATGCCAACGGCATGATGGTAAACGCAAACAGAGGCGTTACAGAGGCTCGTGGGGCTATCCGTGGCGCAAATACGATGATGTCTAACCTTAATAATAAGGTGAACGGACTTGATGTTGAGGCTACGATGGCTAAGGTGAACGCAACTTTAGACAATATGAACTCGCTCACTGCTAAGCTGAATAGCAACGAGGGTACAATGGGCTTGATGCTTAACGACGCCTCTTTGTACAATAATCTTAATAGCACGATGCGCTCAGCAGATAGTCTTTTGACAAATCTTAAAAGCACATCCAAAGCGTTATGTTCATTTCTCTCTCTTTGGTAGAAAAGACAAGTAATTTAAATATAGTCTAAATAATATTGTCAATGTTTCACACGTAGGGAAAGTGTTTTGAAGCCGTTTGAATATCAGCTTCTTTGCGCTTTCCCTGCGTTTGTTTCACTCTCAGCGTTATAAAGGGTGTAAGGTGGGTGAAACTTATTGTTTTTCAAATACTTACAATTACACAACTACGCAAAATGAGTGGTTCGTAAGAAAGATGACGCAACCTCCACAGATATAACGATTTACAAACTTTCACGTCTTTAGGACATTATCTTACAAATAGTTCTCTTTATAAATAAATTGCTATCTTTGCACTATCGAAATTAATCAGAGATAGTCGGCAAGCCACTATTTCGAGAAAGACATAGATATTTATAGATAACCAATTATGAACGTCAGTCCTAAAAATCTTTGGGATAGTTGCCTTCAGCTCATAAAGGAGAATGTGACCGAGCAGCAATTTGACACCTGGTTTCGTCCGATTGTATTACAGTCGTACAAGCCAGCATCAAAGACATTGTTAGTTCAGGTCCCAAGCCAATTCGTATATGAGTATTTGGAAGGTCATTACGTAGACTTACTGCGTAAGGTGTTGACGCGTGTCTTCGGACAAGGCGTACAACTGACGTATCGTGTAATGGTTGATCAGGAGAATCACTTGTCACAAGACTTAGAGCAGGACACCGTAGAAGATATCTCGTCACAGCGTCCTACTGCTCGCGCTAATCAGAGCCCAACCGTACTGGATACAGTGCCACAGGACCTCGATTCACAGCTCGACCCTCATAAGTCATTCAGCAACTATGTTGAAGGCGACAGCAACAAACTCCCTCGTTCTATCGGTCTTTCTATCGCAGAACACCCTAACACAACACAGTTTAACCCAATGTTCATCTATGGACCATCGGGCTGTGGAAAGACTCACCTTGTGAATGCTATTGGATTAAAAGCAAAGCAGCTTTATCCACAAAAGCGTGTGTTATACGTGTCTGCACGTCTGTTCCAAGTACAGTACACCGATTCTGTAAGACAGAATACTACCAACGATTTTATCAACTTCTATCAGACAATTGACATCCTGATTGTCGATGATATCCAGGAATGGGTTACTGCAACAAAGACGCAGGACACCTTCTTCCATATTTTCAACCACCTTTTCCGTAACGGAAAACGTATCATCTTAGCGAGCGACCGCCCACCAGTAGATCTCAAGGGTATGAACGACCGCCTGCTGACTCGTTTCTCTTGCGGACTGATCGCAGAGTTGGAAAAGCCAAACGTACAGCTTTGTGTGGATATTCTCCATAGCAAGATTAAGCGTGACGGTCTTAACATTCCAGAGGATGTAGTGCGCTTCATCGCCGAAACAGCTAATGGCAGCGTACGTGACCTTCAAGGTGTTATCAACTCATTGCTCGCTTACAGCGTCGTTTACAATAGTAATATTGATATGCGTTTGGCTGAGCGTGTTATCAAACGTGCAGTAAAAATTGACGACGAACCGCTGACAATTGACGATATCATGGACAAGGTATGCTCACATTATAATGTTACGATGTCGGCAGTCAACTCTCGTTCTCGCAAGAAAGACATTGTGATGGCACGCCAAGTGAGCATGTATATGGCACAGAAATATACGAAAATGCCTGCAAGTCGTATCGGAAAGTTGGTGGGTAATCGTGACCACAGCACCGTAATCCACAGTTGTTCAAAGATTGAAGACCGACTGAAAGTTGACAAGGGATTCCATGCTGAAATCGCAAGTATTGAAAAACTCTTTTTAAGTTAAAAGCATAAGGTATTAGTTTGAGAGTCTGTCGCATGGTCGTGGCAGGCTTTTTTTAATTGACTTAAACCTTACTCCCTCACCTGAAAATAACCTTCCCCTCACTCTGAAAAATCATTACAAAACAAACGTGGAAAACTCTCTTAAAAGCTCCAAAATGTACTGGTTGTAATGTCTTTGTAACTTACATAGAATCAACAATTTACAAGGTTGCTTTCTAATAGGTACTTACTTAGGCATGAAAAGGGCGTTAGTAAGCGTTCAAAAGGGCATCTCTTGCAAGCCAATTGGGCGTCTTTTTCGAAGCCAAAAGAGCATATTTTTTTAAAAACAAGGATGTGAAAAAAATAATTACATTCGTTGTCTGGAGTGGTTTTGGAGATGGTTAAGGATACCCATTTAAAATTGTTCATTTTGGGTAGGACTGTTTGGCATTAAACGTAATAAAAAAGGTTCTTCCGGAATTTGGAGTGATAAAGATTTGTCCAAACTTAGTTCTCTGACGAAAGGTCACACGGAGAAAAGGAGAGGACAGAGGATTATTAAAAAAAGCAATGGAAGTCACGGAGGCACCGTCGGTGCATAGAGCGACGGTGCTTGTTTGCCAATTCTATTAGCAATTTATATACAAAGCGTTTATCCCCAAAATAGTTATCAAGAATCTGTACGCTACACCTCCGTCGCTCTTTTGTGCCGTCGGCACCTCCGTGACATTGTGTTTACCTCCGTTCCCTCAGTGACTCCGTGTGCCTATTATATAAGAGTTTTAGTCTATCACTCCATATTTCGGAAGAACCACTTTTCTAAGCAAATCCTTATCCCGAACTGGCGTAACAACTACGAAAGACATCAAGCATACCACCCCCTCTCCCCTTTGGAGAGGGGCAGAGAGTGAGGCTTTTTTTCCCTACTTCTAGGTATTGCACTATTCCTTACAACATCCTACCTTTGCATTAACAAATCAAAGGCGAGCTCTAGAATCATTGATAAGGTCACAAAAAAAGCCCTATGGGGCGTGCTGTGACTATATCAAAGATTTACAGAACATGCCTGAATTTTAAAAACAATTTAAAATGATAAAGAAAAGAACCGTAAAACAGATTTTATGTAAATCGGCGTTTGTTTTCGCCGCTACGTTCGTTCTTTCGCTGCCCACTTACGCAAGGCACGAGAACGAAGTGAAAGTTAATACCGAAGCCAACATTAAGGGACGCGTAGTGGATAGTAAAACACAACATCCTCTTTCGCACGCGAGCGTGCTGGTTTTGGGTACAGTTATCACTACCACCACCGATGCCGATGGCCATTTTATGCTGCGAAATCTGCCTGTGGGAAAGGTGATTGTGGAAGTGCGCTCGGCTGGTTATAGGGCTTACAAACACGAGGTGACAACGCAAAAAAATAATACCCATGAGCTGAATGTGATGCTCAAACCCGACGAAATTGCGCTCGACGAGGTTGTTGTGTCGGCCAATCGTAGTCAAACACTTAGACGTGAGTCGCCTGTGGTTGTGAATGTTCTGGACACGAAGTTGCTCGAGTCTACCCATTCTACAACCTTGGTGCAGGGTTTAAACTTCCAACCAGGGCGTGCGAACCGAAGATAATTGCACCAATTGCGGATTCTCGCAGGTACGCATCAATGGGCTTGATGGTCATTATTCGCAAATATTAATCGACTCGCGACCCGTTTTCACGGCCCTTCAAAGGTGTTTATGGACTCGAACAGATACCCTCTAACATGGTGCAACGTGTTGAAATTGTTCGCGGTGGTGGCTCGGCGCTCTTCGGTGCTTCGGCCATTGGTGGCACCATCAACATCATTACCAAAGAACCTAGCGAAAATTCGGCCGATGTGGCGCACACCATCACAGGCGCAACAAATGGCTCTACTGCTTTCGACAACAACACCACGGGCAACCTATCGGTTGTTACAACCAATAATAGAGCTGGGTTTTTATCTCTATGGACAAAGCCGACACCGCGCTGCTTACGACCGCGATGGCGATGGTTACACCGACCTTCCCACGCTAGATAATAAAACTGTGGGGCTTAGCTCTTTCTTCCGACTCACCGATTACTCCAAAATAACCCTTAAATACCACGGCTTGAAGGAGTATAGACGTGGCGGAAACAAACTTTACTTGCCTGCTCACGAGGCCAATATTGCCGAACAAATCGAACATACCATCAACGGCGGAAGTTTGGGCTACGACCTCTTTAGCCTTAATGGTAAGGGACATTTCAGTGCTTATGCCTCGTTTCAAAACGTTGACCGTAAGAGTTATTACGGCGGACTGGGCGAACTGGCCACCGCTGCCGATGGACTTAAGGCCTTGAACGAAGCCTATAAACTGGGACTTAACCTCGATATGAGCGAAGACGATGCCGCCACGCTGCCCGCCAACCAACAACAAACGCTGGCCGATGCGCAAGCCTACGACAAAGCACAACGAGCCTATAACCTTACGCATAACATCAATTACATAGCTGGTGCGCAATATGTGCACAATTTCGACCGTCTGTGGTTCATGCCTTCGAGTCTTGTTGTGGGGGCCGAATATAGCTACGACCGCATTAAAGACCACTCTCTGGGCTACAACAGCGTGATGGAACAGCGCGTGAATATTGGTAGCTTCTTTGCTCAAAACGAATGGAAAAACAACCATTGGGGCTTGCTTCTGGGCGGACGATTAGACAAACACAACCTTATCTCGCATCTTATCTTTTAGTCCGCGCGTTAATCTGCGCTACAATCCCACGCCCAACACCAATTTCCGACTTACTTACGCTGGCGGATTTAGAGCCCCACAGGCTTTTGATGAAGACCTTCATACGCGTATTGCTGATGGCGACCGTGTGAAAATTGCGTTGGCTAAGGATTTGAAAGAGGAACGTTCGCACAGCTTTAGTGCATCGGCCGACCTCTATAAAAGTTTTGGAACAGTACAAACCAACGTTCTTATTGAGGGCTTTTACACGCCTTAACAACATGTTTGCTACACGCAAACTGGCTGATGATGTGATTATTGATGGTGCACGTGTTGAAGAACGCTTCAATTCTAACGGTGCAACGGTGTATGGAATTAACCTCGAGGGCAAGGCTTCGCTCTCGTCGTGGGCGCAATTGCAAGCTGGTTTTACTTGGCAAAGCAGCCGTTATCGCACGCCCGAAGAATGGGACGACGATGCTGCTCCCGAGTTTAAAAACCACTAAACGTCTGCTGCGAACGCCCAACACCTACGGATATTTCACCCTCACTGTGCATCCCACCATCGATTTTTGCCCTATCGTTATCGGGCGTTTACACGGGTAGAATGTATGTTGGCCACCCCAAAGGGGGGAGCGAGCGCACCAACGACTTTGCTATCATTGAGCACACTCCCGCGTTTCTCACGCTTAACCTGAAGCTTGCCTATAATTTCTACATAACTAAGCAGGTGAAATTGGAGGCTAGTGCGGGGGTGCAAAACATGCTCGATGCTTACCAAAAGGATTTGGATAAAGGGGCTTCGCGTGCCTCCGACTATGTTTACGGACCTACTCAACCCCGCAGTTTGTTTCTTGGGGTGAAGTTTTCGTACTAGGTATTATGTCTTTTTTACCCAAAAACAGTGGGTAGAGTTGTTTTGATTTTGTGTATTGCTGGACACATTGCCGATGTTGTTATTGAAAATGTGGTGCACTACGCTCAAACAATATCATAGGCAAGATGCCGACAAGCCAACAAAAGATGAACTGTAAGCAACATCAATTGTGTGATTAGTGGTCTTACAATTGATTTGGGTTTAAAAAGCTGGGTGTAATGATTGAAAGCTACGGTAAATAGACTTTACAAAACGCATTTCAGTACTACACCACTTCTAGAAAGGCAAAAACGCCTGTAGGCGATGCCAGTGGCACAATGAGCGACGGAGATGAAGCGTACAGATTCCTGATAAGTTTTGGGGTCAATGCTTTGGGCATAAAATCTCTAATAAAACTGGCAAATAACCTCCGTTTCTCCACGCACCGACGGTGCCTCTGTGACTTCCATTTCCTTGTATGCAATAAGCCTCTGTACACTCCTTTTCTCTGTGTGACATTCCGTCAGAGTTCAAAATTTAGGCGGACAGCCTTATGATTCCAAGTTTCAGAAGACCCAACAAAATGAGTAATTGCACAATGAATACCTATGATTTCCATTATTCTGTTCACGAGGTGGACGGAAAAGAATTTGAGTTAATTGAATGTTCTACATGGCCTCGCCTAAATGTTCAAGTCATACACACCACGCCTGACCGCTTTGAGGACGATTTAAATGTGATTAAAAGCCGTTCTCTTTGCGGTTATTCTCCCCATGATAAAACCTTTATTCTCAAGCATGCAGGTGGAGAAGGCAACGGCGAATTAAAACAAAGTAATATCGATGAGATTTTAGACGGCATGAAGGAGATTATGAATGCTGCGGTGAAGTGGTGGATGGTAAATAAAAAAACACTTAACACAACACACAACAAGCAGCCCCTCCCTTGCCCCTCCCCCAAGGGAGGGAGTAGAATGCGCGATATCCCTGTGAGCAGGAAAGAAAAGATGTTTGTTATAATCGCTAATCGGGTATTAAAGAAAAAAAGATAATGGAAACTGAGTAAAATTATTTATCGCTTTTTAATAAAGATACAAAAAAATAAATGTACCTTTACGGCGAATAATTATTAAACCTTTATTGACATGAAAAAAATCTTTTTACTTTTCATCCCTTGTACTGCGTACAACGTTCTGTTTGGGAATGCTCTAATGACGAGAATGAGTTTGTTATTTCTTCTGAAAAAAATAACAAGTGTCGAACAATGCTTAAACATAAAAAGGTGATAAAAATGAAACTAAATAAAATAATATTATCATTTTGCGTTTCTATCTTAGGGCTTTACTCTTGTTCTATTGCACCTACATTGTCTAAATTTCCGGTGTCAGACATTCGTTTAGGACTCAATAAATCAGATGTAAAAAAACAATGTGGTTTTCCATTTAGGTCTGATGTTTTTACAAGAAACCATAAGAGAATAGACGTTTTGTATTATAAGGAACCTGCTCGTGTCGAATGTGAAAGATTCATTATAACAACGGCATTAACATTTGAAAATGATTCGTTAGTTTCTATTATACAGAGTGACAGACTAATATCTGGGCTTGATCTCTCTGTAGATTCTCTTCGAAGGAGATAAGAACAATATAAGGACGGTATGTAAAAATGTAAGTTCCATTTTGATAATCATACTGTTTGAAACAAGTCTTTAAGAATGACCATTTCTGTACTCGCTTTTGAGTATAGAAATGGTTTTGTGCCAATGGTAGCTGCTCGCCCCCAAACCTTTCGATGGTTTTTAGTATAGTTGATGAAGCTACACCTACACGTGGGGTCGCAGTTCTATGTTGAACTTGCGGAAAATATATAATATAAAATTTGTAAACATAAAATAACGATATGTCAAACAAAGTCGCTATATTTGTAGTTCGGCACTTTAAAACAAACTTTCCTGTCACTGCTGTCATTGGTTGTGGGTGTTTAACTTATTGATTTACAATGAACTCTATGCAAATGTTAAAATGACAGCAAATGAAAATAAAAGTAAGTCGTGAGGATATTAATAACGAATTATAACTGAAGACTGCTAAGTTTATGGCTGTAAAGACATTATATAAGACGATAAATACAAACGGAGAATATAGCTGTGGTGATATAGGTGTCACTACGGAGGAATGGCTTGATATATTAAATGATGAGAAGTCAATGCCATATCATGAGGCTTTGCTGTGTTTCCTACGTCAAAAAGAGCATAAGGCAACTTGTACAAAGGTTTCCCAAGTATATGGGAAACCTGCTGAGCATTATAACAGTAAGGTGTATAACTTCTCTAAGTGGGTACAAAAACGCTTGAATAGATTTAGCGTAAAAGACGCAGACGATAAAGATACTTACTGGTGCATTACGATGCAAAAAGGTTGGGACACAAAGCAAGGGTTCCAATGGCAGCTGCGTGATGAGCTTGTAGAAGCTCTTAGAATCTATTTGATGAAAGCGCTTATAGATGTCTTCAGAAATGGAAAACCTTTTAATGGTTATTATGAAGAATATAAATGGGACTTACTTGATAGGTCGGAAGGGAAAGATGTGCTTACAGTCTTCGATGGTCTTAGAGGAAAAAATATTATAGACAATCCTCGCACTGATTCTGTTATTAAGTATTTGGTTGAGAATGAAGCCGACAAGACAAGAGTTTGTTGTCAATATTTGACTGACGAGTCTGTTCCATTAAACGAACGATTAGCAGCGTTTAAGGCAGAGATAAAGGCTTTGTGTCCAAGTAAATGGAAGAATACTGCAAATGATGAGCGTACAGCTTCTGGTTTGCTCACCTGTGTTTATCCAAAGACTTACACCTTCTATAAGGATGAAATCTATCAGAATATTTGTGACTACTTCGGTTATACTTCTCGAAAGGCAGGAAAGAAATATGAGCACTTTATGGAACTTGTCAATGGTTTGTAAAGAGCTATGGAGAGGAAATACAGCAGATAATGCTGAATGAAATCAAAGGATTTAAGAATAAACCGCTCAACCTTGCGGTGCAGACTTTATTCTGGTGTATGAAAGATTACATGAAAGAGAAATTGGATAAGAAGATGACTACAGAGACAAATAATAGTTCAAAAGGAACATGGTATGATGATGTTGTCCGTACATGGGAGCGACGTAAGAATGTAGTATTGTATGGTGCACCGGGTACTGGTAAGACTTATGACGTACCAGAGCTTGCTGTTCGTCTTTGTGATCCTGCGTTTATGGCTGCAGACCCGAGTAGGGAGGAGATAGTAAGCAGATATAATCAGCTCAAAACGGAAAGCGTATTGCCTTTACTACCTTCCATCAGTCCTTAGACTATGAGGATTGGATTGAGGGATTGCGCCCTGTTGTCAACGAGGACAATCAAGTAACCTACGAGATAGAAAGCGGAATCTTCAAGAAGTTGTGTGAAGAGGCAGAACGCCCTGTAGTTAAAGACAAGCAGGTGGGTATTGCCGATAATGCTGTTGTCTGGAAGGTTTCGCTTGCAGGCACGGGCGATAATCCAGTACGAAGCGACTGTATGAAGAATAGCTATATTCGTATCGGTTGGGATGGTTATGGTCCAGTTATCTCAGATGAGACCGATTGGAGTGTTTATAATGGTGAAGGCAAGCAGATATTAGATGCTTATATCAATAAGATGAAGATAGGTGATATCGTTATGTCTTGTTATTCAAGTCAGACGATTGATGCGATTGGCGTTGTTGTTGGTGATTATGAGTTTGAGGATAAATTCCCTAACTATAAGCGTGTTAGACGTGTTAACTGGCTCGTAAAGAATATCAATGAGAACATTGTGGAGATGAATGATGGTAAGACAATGACCTTAGGAACGGTCTATCGTCTTAATTCTATCACACTCGACAATGTAAAGTCAATTCTTGAGAAGTACGATACTTCCTCTAAGATGGAGGAGAACGACAAAGCCTATGTGATGGTTATTGATGAGTTGAACCGTGGAAATGTGTCGAAGGTGTTTGGTGAACTGATAACACTGCTCGAAGCAGACAAGCGTAAGGGACGTATTAATGCTGAGAGTGTGGTGCTACCTTACTCTAAGAAAGCTTTTCATATCCCAAACAATGTCTATCTGATTGCAACCATGAATACTGCCGACCGCTCTTTAGGTTCGCTTGATTATGCTATCAGACGACGATTTGCCTTTATTGCAGAGAAGCCATTTGGCTTAGATGTAGAAGGGTTCGATGAGGATCTGTTTGAGAAGGTTAGTCGTCTGTTTGTTAAGAACTTTGATGATTATAAAGAGAGTGGTTGGGACCAGAGGATGAAGCTCGAACCAGCAGATACCCTGTCTGATGAATATAAGCCAGAAGATGTTTGGATTGGTCATAGTTACTTCTTAATGCAAGATGAGGAAGATAACGCGAGCAATCGTCTTCTCTATGAGATTATCCCACTTTTAGAGGAGTATGTTCGTGATGGTGTGCTGACAGCAGAGGCACAGGATGTTATCGACGAACTCTATAAGCAGGCAACCGAGTAATGAGTGTAGTGCAACTTCAAGAACAGTTGTTGGAGAATACTTATCTCCAGCAGACTGAGTGTGAGGCTATCATCCCTTATATGGATGATGGCTCGGAAGTTGTGTGTGGGGTTAAAAGAGGGCGTGAGGAGAAGGAACTCTGTCTTAAGCTATCTCGTAAAGCGGATAGCATCTGTGCCACTGGCTCTTATTTCGTTGGGGTAGACTGGATTAAGGAAGAGGAGTTAGCAGTACAAGTCAGTCCTAAGATGAATGACGGCTTTGAGATAGACTATGTTCGTATGTTAAACGAGGCATTGGCAGAACCCGATAACATGGAGCATCTGAAAGACTTACTAACCATTCGTTTTGATAAACCTTCTATCCGTATCAGTCAGCAGCAAGACTTGTTGAGTATCTTCTTGATTACAGAGTATCTGAATATTCTTCAGCGTATCGTAAGAAAGGGGTTGAAGAAGAGTTACTATAGGGTTGAAGAAAACCTAAACAATAAGGTTAAAGGACATATCCTTGTCAGTAGAACGATTCAACGAAACCTTGCGAAGGGACGTATTACAGACAATGTCTGCCGTTACCAGGTGTATGACATTGACTCACCAGAGAACAGAATACTAAAGAAGGCACTTGCTTTTTGTAAGAAACAGTTGGAGGTTTATAAGCATGCACTTGACACAAAGGCTTTGGAAAAGAAGATAAGATACGTTCAGCCTTCTTTTGAGCGGGTGGGCGATGAGATAAGTGTTAAGGCAATGAAGACGTTTAAGGGAAATCCTGTTTTCAAAGAATACTTCACGGCTGTTGAGTATGCACAACTGCTGCTAAGGCGTTTCAGTTATGACATTACCCTTGCTGGTAAGAAAGAGATAGTCACGCCTCCGTTCTGGATTGATATGAGTAAGCTCTTTGAGTTATATGTCTTTGGTAAGCTTAAGAAGATTTTTACAGGAAAGAGAGAGATTCAATATCATGTGAAAGCTCATTATCAAGAACTTGATTATCTCCTGAAACCGACAGAGTGGACTGAACCCTACGTTATTGATGCGAAATATAAACCACGTTATAAGCAGGGTGGTGGTATAACTATGGACGATGCAAGGGAAGTGAGTGGTTATGCCCGACTAAGTAAAGTCTATAAAAAGTTAGGCTTGAATGAAGAGACTGCACTGCCTATTAAGTGTCTCATTATCTATCCCGACCAAGATCAAGAAGAACGATTTACCTTTACAAGAACGGAAGAACCAGCGTTTGAAAAGGTTTCTAATTATGTACGTTTCTACAAATTAGGAATCAGGTTGCCTGTTATTTCTGTGTGAACCACTATTAAATCGATCGATTTTTCCTTTTATTTTCGTCCCTTTTTTAGGTCTTTATTGTTTTTATAATGTTATTTCTTACTTTATATTTTTTTCTATAAAGTAGTGCTTTTTCTGTGGGTTTTTTTATTTGTTGTTATATGTCTGATATATAGCTTATTATGATTTCTTTTTGATGTTTAAAAGGTTATTGAAAGACTTATATTGATTTATATTATATCCGTAGGAAGTTTGTATTCGCTTTTTAGTTTCGCTTTTTTTCTTCGTAATATTGTAGTTGAAAAGGAAAGATAAGAAACCTAAATCTTTGTTGATAAGAAAAAAGGGACTTCGAGTTGTATTACGAAATAAATCAGATTTTAATAACCTTTTTAATATATAAGTTTATGGGATTAAAAACATTTACAAAATCTATTTTATTTTGCGCTTTATTCGTTGTTGGCGCATTGTCTGCAAAAGCTGCTGATCGCTTAGTAATCGTCGGTAATGCTACATGGGGTGGTTGGAATCTTGGTCAATCTACCGTTATGCAGAAGTCTGATGAGAACGCTGATGTCTTCAAGGCAACCGTTCATTTGGATGCAAACAAGGAGTTTAAGTTCTTGACTGAGCTTGGTTGGGGTAACTTGGAGTATCGTGCTGGAGCAAGTTCTGTTACCTTACAGTCGGGTGTTGAGGCTCCATTGGTTAGCAGCGAAGATGAGCCTACCGATGGTAAGTTCTTTGTTTCTGAGTCTGCCAACTATGATATTGTTTGTAACTTGGCTACGAAAAAAGTGGTTGTTACCAAGGCTGCTTATCAGACAACAGATTTGAAGCACACTGCTTTATGGATGATTGGTAGTGCTACAAAGGGCGGTTGGAGTATCGGAGAAGGTACGATTATGAAGGCAGATGCAACTAATCCTGCTAAGTTCTCAGCACGAACAGAGTTGAAGGCTGGTGAGTTGAAGTTCGGTACGAATGTTTATGCTGGCTTCGATCAGATGTTCTATTTGCGCGACTTGTCAGACGAGGGTAAGATTGTCTTCGGTGGTGCTGATAATAAGTGGGAGATCACAGAGGAGGCTACATACGACGTTACCGTTGATGTTGCTGCGATGACAGTGTCATTTACTAAGGTTGATCCAACAGCGATTAGCAGTGTAGAGACAGCAAATAATACACCTGCAGTTTACTACACATTGAGCGGTGTGAAGGTTGAGAAGCCTGTTGCTGGTGTTTATGTGAAGCGTCAGGGTGGTAAGTCAGTTAAGGTTGTAGTGAAATAAAACCTTGTTTCTTACCATAAGTTGGGTGAGAAAATAGGTTCTTTCGTTAAATACAAATCGGTCATTAGAGGCTAAACATATTGTGGTCTAATGACCGATTTGAGTTTAATGTATGTGCGCTTTTCGTGTTGTTTTAACGGAAGAACCGAAGTTACTCATTAACCAAAAACATAGTTAAGACAGTCAATTATTTGTCTTATTATCATCCTCTGACATTGAAAAAAACACTTCGAAAAATCTGCAGAAAAGAGTTTAAAAAACTATTACAAAATTACAAATAAGACATCTGTAAATAACGGCAAAAACACATACCAAAAGTAGGTTTGTAACCAACAGCAAATCAATAAGTTATAAAGTAGTAAAGTAAACGATGCTTAATTGCATTCCAAAAGGGCGTTAGTTAGCGTTCAAAAGGGCATCTTTTGCAAGTCAATTAGGCGTCTTTAAGAAAGGCAAAAGGAGCATGTATTGCGTTTTGAATGGTATGAAAAATAGCTTACAAAAAGTTAATTGTATGGGAATCTAAATAAAGCCATATCGACATCTCCCTACAGAGATGAAGATATGGCATTTTGATTTGTAGAAAAGGTTTGTTATATTTTATGCGTACGGTAAATTAAGTAATCACCATCCGCTTGGATTGTAAATTCATTCGATAAGGCTTCGTTCAGTGTTCCCTGCCATAGCTCGTTGAATGGATAGATATCCCATTTCAGTCCGTTGCTACTCAGCTCTTTGCAGGTTGCATTGAAGATGCTGACTTGCTGTCCAGGGAATGAATCAAAGCGCATTGTACCCGATGCTGCAACAAAATACCCATAGTCGGTTACCATCACTGGGTCGATAGCTAACTGGCGATAGTAATAGAGCATGAGAGAGATGTTGCCCAAGGTGTGATCTTCACGCTTTCCCGTTGCTCCGAGGTAGCAGAAGCGAGGACGAGTGTGGGTTGATGCATCCATCTTCAGATGTGAACGAGCAAAGAGGGTAGCCTTAGTGAGGTCGTTAAACTCCTGCTCCGAAATCGGATGATAGATGTGTGCATAGCGTTGTTTCAGCTCTTCTGAGAGTGAATCGCCATCACCCACCACTGCCGTTGGCTCTATGTCATATTCCAATAAATCCTCCAAAGCACCATCACATACAATCAGATTTTCTGCAGTACGTAGGATGTGAAGGGGTAGGACGTGGGTTGGGAAGTCGCCCGCAGCAAGGATGACGGCAGAGAAGCCTCCCCCGAAGACCTCCCCTAACCCCTCCAAAGGAGGGGAAAGCCTAACGAGGTGTTCGTTGGTAATGTGTTGGTGTTGTCCATCCTTATTATTCTCTTTGTTATTGATAATCATTTATCTTGCTATTCTTATTCTGTTCTTTCTCCCTTTCGAGATACTTTGTATTCGTTTTATTTATTGCTGTAACTTCTTCTTCAACCTATCAATATGTTTTAGGGAACTTTGGGGAGCCTTTATCCCGTTAGGCGTCCCCCTCCTTTGGAGGGGTTAGAGGAGTCTTTGTCCCGATAGATATCTTTTTCTTCTAATAGTTAGGGAGGTCTTCCCTATTTGCACTCCCCTCCTTTCGGAGGGGTCGGGGAGCTCCTCCTCCACTTAAAAATACCCAGCCACAGCGATAACGGCATAGAAGGCATAGAGTCCTGCAGTGAAAGGAATCCCTTTATATACATAAAGTCCTGCCAATTCGATGTCGACAACAATCCATATCCACCACTGTTCGATGTATTTCTTTGCTAACGCCCATAGTCCGATGAAGCTGAGTGCATTACCGAAGCTATCTAATACCGGTACGGTAGAGTTCGTGAACTTGATGAGGAGGATATAGAGTGCAGCCCAGAGAAGGAGGAAGACAAGCAGTGAGGGAGTATCAACCGTCGAGGATAGCGTGTGATAGGAATCTCCTCCGCCCCTTTCTTCCTTCCGAACTTCCAATACAAAAAAAGCCATAGATAGCTGCCAATGTATAGTATATCTGCATTCCAAAGTCCGCATACAGTCCTGCCTCGTAATAGACAAACATATAGATGACAGGCATAATAATACCCGTCAACCAAAGCCATATACTCGCTTTGTATTCCTGATAGATGTAAATTAGGGCCGACGATGCAGCCCAGCATGTCTAATGTCATGATAACAACAGCCTCACTCCCAGCCCCTCTCCGAATGGAGAGGGAGTAGATAGCGAGTTTCCTCTATTTATTGATACTATACTTTATGAAGTATTTCATTCACTTTATTTGTTCTATTTTCTCATATAAGTCTTCGCAAATATCACATTCTCCCTTTCCGGTAGGGAAAGAGGAAGATACGAGTTCCCCTACTTATTGATTATATTTCATTCATTTTATTTGTTCTATTGCCGCATATAAGTTTTAGCAAACATCACATTTCACTCCCTCTCTATTCGGAGAGGGGCTGGGGGTGAGGCTAAAACTTCACCGCAACACTTCCCATCACATTAAACCCTGCCATTGGGATAAAACCAATCTGCGTGTAACGGTTCTCATTAGGATGACCGTCGTGGTCGAGGATGGAACTATACACCCATCCGCTGGCTGCATAATGGAGATTGAAGATATTGTTGAGGTTCACACCGAAGACAGCTTCCTTCAAACCTGCAATGTGCTTTGCTTGGACGAAGGGTATAGCTGAGGTTGACATTCGTCTGTGAATAGCATGGCAGTGAACGTGTCATGTTCTCGGTATTGTCGAGATACTGACGACTGACGAAGTTTGTATGCCATACTGCCTCAAAGCCTTTATAATGGAGATTGAGCATACCATTGAGGATGGCTGATGGTGAGAATGCCAAAGTAGAGTGGTTGTAATGAATCTTACGGAACGAAGACTCCCAATCTACGCTTGCCATCTCGTCAAAGTCCTTGATGATATTACGACTCAAAAGCAGCGTTACCCTCAACGGTCAACCATGACAGTGGGCTCCAACCAGCCTCCAACTCAGCACCCATACGATAGCTGTCCTTGATATTTGTAGTCAGATTTGCACCGATATCACTCTGCGCACCAGTCTGTACAAACTGGTTGTTATAGTTCATATAATAGAGGTTTCACCCTGCTCTCCAGTTGCGACCATTGTATTGATAGCCCATTTCGATATCCACCATACGCTCTGGCGATGGTGCAGGATAACTACCGTTGTTGGTGAAGTTATTACGTTCTGGCTCACGACTGGCATGCGCAATAGATGCGTAAGCCTTGTGACCACCACGATAATAGCTGATTCCTGCTTTCGGATTAACGAAGTCATAACGCTCGTTGATGTCTAAGAGCTGGTTCTGATAGCCGCTTCCCGACCTTTATAGAAACGGTCGTTCTGACCATCAGTCATATATTCTACATGACGGATCTGCAGGGTCCATAAACACGTTCCAATAGTCTGCAAAGTTGTATTTTGCCTTGAAGAATCCGCTGTAATCATACTTATGTGCCTTAGAGTCATAATACTTATAATCATTGCCACCAGCACGATATTTTGCATCTGCCTCCTCATTCTTTATATAAGTAAGGTAGCCGAAGTGACTGCCACGGAACTGCTGCAGGTTTAGTCCGCCTGTCACATCCCAACTCTCGTCCTTGTAATTACTGGTGTAAACAATGCCGTAGGTGTGCTGTGACAAACCTTTCAGGCGTACGAAGTCAGACTTCTTGATAAACTTACCCTTGCTATCGGTGAATGCCAAACCGAACTTCGCAAACTTTGTGTTATGCTTAAATTCGCTGTAATAGCCGTAACCGTAGGTGTAATGCAGGGTTACGTTATGACTCCAATGATTGGATGGGTGGAAAGCAAACGATAAGAGGTTATGATTCTGATAGAAATTATCTGTCGTCTTGTTCCAGAATGAGCCGTCACGCATCGTGTAACGTGCTGTCTCGTAGTTGCCGTTTGCATCCTTTACGAAGGCTCCGTTAGCATCGGTCTGCAGGTATTCATAGAGTTGGTTGAACTTTGCCCAAACCCTCTGTCGTACATATCTTTATAGGTCATGATACCCTGTCTTAGCACCGTAGGTACCATCCATCAAACTCAAGTCATTACTACCCGTAACGACACCATTCCATGCCTGTCCAGTCTTCTCGAAGTTGCCGATGTTCTTATAGCTGATGCGGAAGTTATCGCCCAACCATGTCAGACCACCATAGTAAGAACCCCGAACGCCCACTCGTTCCGTTGACATATCCGTCTGTTGCGGTCTCGTGATAAGCTCCATCGAAGATAAGATGATTGAAGAGCAGACCCTGTAGAGAAACTTCACACCAGCGTTATACGTATTGTATGAACCGTATGAACCACTCACCTCTACGCTCGGTTTTTCTACTTGGTGCACTCGTTGCCAACGACACCGAACCACCGAAAGCACCGTCGCCATTGGTTGAAGTACCGATACCACGCTGTATCTGTACACTATTCATCAGCGATGCGTAAGAGTTCATGTTTGCCCAAAAGACCGTCTGATCTTCTGGTGAATTGAGCGATACTCCGTCTAACGTAATATTGATTCTACTACCCGCAGCACCACGAATGCGCATTGCTGCCGTACCCGTTCCGAGTCCGTTCTCGCCCCCAAGCTAATACGCCCGGTGTCTGTGAGAGGAGGAATGGTAGTTCACGTCCACTCTTTGAAAACGCCTCAAGTTCCGTTTTTTTGATATTAGAAACAGCGTATGGTGCACTCTTTGGCGCACGTACACCTGCCACAACGACCTCGTCAAGATGCTGTTGTCTCAGTGTGTCCGTCACTGTTTGCGCCTTTAATAGCTGCCACGCACGTCAGTGCAGCAGTAAATAGGATAATTCTTTTCATATCCCAGGTTGATGATTTAAGAAAAAGTAAAGGGGAATCTTCCTACGACGGCATTATCCGTATCAGGTCAATGGGTATAATCTCAGCAAGCCCAAACAGGCAAGCACCCCTTAGTTTCCATTTCTGAAAACCGATGCAAAAGTAATACTTTCTTATCAAACTGCCAAAAAGTAATCTGTACAAATATCGTATGCGTGTGTTTATATTCGTGTCTTTCCTATATAGAGAGTGATAACTATTCTCTAACAAGCGAAACTATTACCTTTCTCACAATATAAGTTTTGTTTTGATTTGCTGTCACTTTTAACATTTCATCCTTTCCTTCTGTAATCTAACGAGTTAGCTTGTTCCTTTAAGTGATAGCAGTGACAGCAAATTTGAAATATGCAAAAAGGAAAGAAGATGCAAGTAATTAAAACCATAGCTTATAGTAGTTCATAGCTGTTTTAGTTTACGAGTTAACAAGTTCACAAGTTATTTGTTGTGATAATGATTCGTGGTATTTGCGTAATTCGTAGTTTGTTTTTAGGAGTCTTCAGCAATTTGGAGTGATATCTTTTGAGATTAGAACTTTGATGTATTGTCACACAGAGCAAAGGAGAACACAGAGGTTTTATATAGTAGAAATCGTTAGGCACAGAGGCACCGTTGGTGTGTGGAGCATCAGAGGATATTTGCGAGTTTTATTAATGTTTTTGTCTACTTCATTACAAAAGCAGTGGGTTTACAAGATTTCTTAAAACGTTTATTACCAAAGTTATCAGCAACACGTACACTACGGCTCTGTCGCTCTTTTTAGCCTTCGGCACCTCCATGATATTGTCTTTTTATGTTTTTCATCTCCGTGTTCTCCTCCTCTGTGTGCCTTTTTATATGTAGTAGGCTTACTTTATCACTCCATATTTCGGAAGAATCGTATTTTTTTATTTATAAATATTTTGCTAATCAATAAAAATATCCTTATTTTTTTGCGTCATTAATTTTTAAATGATAAAGTTATGTTGCATTTTTTCAAATCCATCAGAAGATCAGTAAAACACTGGTACATTCCCCTTATATTAGGGATTTTGTTCATTCTTTGTGGTATAGGGGTAATTATGTCACCACAAGATTCTTATCTTACCCTTTCAATACTCTTTAGTCTTTCGTTCTTAGTATCGGGGATAATTGAAACCTTCTTTGCCCTACAGAATACTAAAAATCTTAATGGTTGGGGCTGGTATTTGGTAAGCGGACTTATTTCATTGATAATGGGTATCTTTTTACTTATGTATCCTGCCCTATCAATGTCTATATTACCATTGGTAGTAGGTTTTACGTTGCTATTCCGTTCGTTTGAGCTACTTGGTTTTGCCTTCGAAGAAAAAGAAGCAGGCGTACTGAATTGGGGGAACTTAGCCATAGTGAGCGTATTGAGTATTATCCTCTCGTTCATTTTGATTGCTAATCCTGTCTTTACAGGTATCTCATTAGTAGTATTCACAGGTTTATCATTTATCTCCACAGGTATTTCATCTGTAATACTTTCGTTCAATCTGAAAAAGTTAAAAGGTTCTGCTCAAAAGTTATCAGATGATTTAAAGAACCGCATAGAAGACGTCGAAAAAGAAGTGAAAGAAGCTACGAAATAATAGCAAATTAGTAAAATATCACTGGCACAAGTCTATAGTTATACCTATGATTACAGAGCTATAGTGCTTTTTTGCAGAAAATACCTCCAAAGAATTAAATACTCTTTGGAGGTATTATGATTTTATAATTGACGCGCCTACGTCCAATATCCAGCACTCTTTTTAAGAGTTGTCTTTATCTTATCTTTTATCTTCAGTAATTGGCATTATTGGCTTTGTGGTATTAAAAGAATACTCCATTGGTAAACCCATACCACCGCAATACCGTTTCACCCCCACAAGAGTATCATCAACCAACTGATAAACATTATCGTAATACCAAACTTGAAGGTATCGCTCCAGCTGTATTGATTGGTAGTGTACAGTAGGGCAGCAGGTTTACTGTTAAAAGGCAGTACATACACGTGTCCCACAAGCATTGCCACCGGGAAGGCAAGACTCATTCAGCATTTTATCTTGTAGTTTATCTTCCTTTGTCAGACCATTTAATTTGGGATAGTCATATCCTGCAAGTGTATAAGTTTTTATTTAATTTCCAATCTACACATTTAACGAAAGAGCCCATTTTTCTCCTTGGATATCATTTCTTATTTATGAATCAATAGTAGAAGGAATTACTTTCTCTGTGTCCAACACTCCTCTCTCGGAGAGGGTTGGGGAGAGGACTTTTTCTTCTGTCCTTCTGTCTTGTAAAGATAATTCTAATATCGAAAATCAAAAAGGCATTAAATTACCTTTCAATTAACGCCCTTTTAGCTTTCAAAAGATGCCCTTTAAGCCCCTTATTAACGCCCTTTTGGAGTCCAATTAAGCACCTTTTTCTGTATCGCCTTTGTAACTAATTGAATTTCTGACTGTTGTAGGCTTGCTCTTATACGTGTTTTTCTACCTTTATTTTTTTAGGTGTTTTACTGAATTTGAAGTAAATATTTTTCACTAAACACTCCGTGTTTTATAGCTTACAAATGGATAGCGATTTTATGTCGGCAGGAGGATACTAAAAGAGGTTATTGGCTATCTAAGTCATCTGTTTCTCACTATAAAGTGTTATCTTTGTGGGCGAGTATTACTCAAGTATGTTTTATCAATGAAAGCATTGTTTTATGGAGAAGAAGGTTTATTTCGCAGGTTCTATCCGTGGCGGTAGGGAGGATGCGGCTGTGTATAAGCGCATTATAGATTATATCAATGCGACGGATACGGTGTTGACGGAGCATATCGGATTAGGGAGTTTGAACGTTAAGACACGTACGAAAGAGGATGACGAGCATATATATAAGCGTGATACAGAGTGGCTTAGGTCATCCGATGTGCTGATAGCAGAATGTACGAACCCCTCTCATGGCGTTGGTTATGAATTAGCATACGCTGAGGCTCGTAATATCCCTGTCCATATCTTCTATGATAAGCGCAAAGCCAATATCTCCGCAATGCTGAATGGTAACGCCTATTTTAAGGTTTATCCATACGAGAACGAAGCAGAGATATATCCCGTTCTGGATAAAATCTTCGGAAATAAGTAGGGTGATTTAATTGAGAAAAATCAATATTCGTGGTTGACTATATTCTCCTATTCTTGTCAAGATAGGGACGGACACACTTGCTTTTTCTGTTATAAAGCAAAGTGGGTAGTGAGCATCACACTTCTTGGACGAAGCTGGTAGAGGGTGTAGCTTTCGGAAAGATTGCTGTTAGAACGATAGATAAAGGTTTTTGTATTGAAGACATTATCGACGTTCAGAACGAATTGTATCTTCTTTTTTGTTTTAAAGGTGATACTAAGATTCATAAAGGTGTAATCCTTTTTATCCGTAAAACCACTGTTATGCGTGTATTGTAGGTTGGTGTTAAGTATCAGTCTGTCAGGGATAAAAGCCATGGAGAGCGCAGCCTCATTGCTAAAGTTGCGAATCATATTTTTATAGTTACCCGACTTTGATTGAGAGATTGCCCATCGACAGTTCTCTGTCAGTCGGATGTTCTTGATAAGATTAAAAGGCCAAGGTTGGCAGAGACAGAAGAAACTATTATACTGATAGTCGGTGATGACAGACTGGCGCAGTATCTTGCTTGTGTTAGTTGAATAATCAGCTGTTGCCCCGATACTCATGTCGTGCCAAGTAATCTCCTTTCGTATATTCGCCGTCATAGAGAAGTTGTTTTGGTGGTTCGGAGCATATTCAGCTTGCAGCAATGTATGCGCATTCTGGTCGATTGTCGTACCATAAATCATGTCACTCCATGAGCGACTAACCGCCCCAGAGAGGTAGGCAAAGAACTGATGCGGGATATTCTTGTAGTGTATCTTCCCATGTATAGTTGCTGATTTGTTTTCCGATAGATTCATCTTGTAGCGGTTCAGTGTCCTATAGTTGCTCATCAAATAGGCAGTGAACAGACTTCTCCAACTCGTAGGAAACATCCCGTAACTCCCTCCTGCAGAAAGCGTCCAATTGTCCGTAGCTTTCCAAAGCATTGTAAAAGATGGCGAGAAGAGTAGGGTTGTGCGCTTTCCTTTCGTCGTCTCGTTAGCTATTGGTTCGTTATCCACCTTTGTGTAGTTGAGCGATAAAGGGTAGATTGAACGATAGACGGAACGTATTTTTGACATATTGTAGGTTGGCTCCAATGTTGCTTTTCATCTGCAAGTAGCCCATGTCTCCACTCGTTGCCATTGTCACAGCTGTATCGTTTAATAGACTTTTCAGTCCCACATATTCAATATCAAACTCTGCGGAAGGCGCAATAGTCCAGTTGTGTTTTCGGATGTTTCTTATCAAAGTAAGGCTGTTGTAACTTCCCATGTTTGAGAGTCTTACATCTTGTCTTACCTGCATATCCCCTTCAATGGTGAGTGCTTGTGGATTTGTCTGTACAAAGTTGGTTGTCTTCAGCTTAAAACCTCCACCATTGGTTGTACGCTGAATCCACTCTGTATGATTGTTCAGTCCTAAGTTTCTGTTAAAAGCATGTTGCTGGATACGTGCATTGTTTGACAAAGTTAGTCCATTGTCGTCGCTCCAGTTCCCTGATAAGTCAAGTGTGTTTTTAAGATAAGTCTTACTGCCGTTGTTCTCAAAATGCAACTGCATTGTGGCAGCGTTCGTCGTATTACGTGCAGAAATGTCTTCTGTCATCATACGAGTAGTTGCATCAGGGAGCAGATAAGTGGTTTGCGAATAGCTACTTTGCCGTTGGATATCGTGCCTGTAGGTAATGTTATACTTTATTTCCGCCGTCTCACTTAGTTTGTTGAGATTACTGAAACATAGGTTATGCTGATTGTTACGTAGACTCTTACCGACAGGAGACGACCCCGGAAAGATGATGGATGTTAGGCGAGAGGCTCCGATATTACTCCCACCATAGTATGATTTAAACCAATCAACGCTTGAGCCATTGTTATCTGTTTCGTAATAGAAAACGTGCTGTTGTCTTTGCGCGAAGTACATTAGGGCAGCATTGACCTCTCTCAATAAACCGTTAGAATCGAAGCCTATCCCTAAGTCTATGGTCTTTAGCCATCTGCCCTTTGCTTTCTTCTTTAGCCTTAAGTTGATAGCTGCCGATTCAGGTGGTATCTGATCCTGCAATGCCTTGATGTGTTCATGGTTTTCCATTACCTGTACCGTACTGACATCCTCAGCCTTAATACCATTCGTTGCGATGCTATATTTGCCCGCAAACATATCCATGTTCTCAATATAGAAATGATTGATAGGTACACCTTGATACTTCACCATGCCACCTTCTAACGTGATACCTGGCAGCTGTTTGAGGATATCACCAATGGTTCTGTCTTGTCCTTTCATATAGGCAGAGACCAAGTAGTTCAGTGTGTCCCTACTTCCCCATAGCTTTCTTGCCTTTATCTCCACTTCTTTCAGTGTGATACTCTCGTAGGTGGTGGTGAAGTTAACGGTCTGACTCGTTGGAGTTATCCACTTTATCTGCCGTTTTATATTGAATCCTGTCAGGCTTAAAAGAAGATTGTCGTTTGTTCGTGGATAGCTGATAGCGTATCTGCCGTCTTCATTGGTCACGCTACTGACAAGAATGGAAGAATCCTTTTCTTGTATGATTGTAAGAATACAGCCATCCATAGGTTGATGTTTATTATCAACCACACGCCCAGTAATAGTCAGAGAGTCTCCTGACTGTTCTGAGCCATACTGTTTATAGACAATAAGCCGATAAACGATAGTAAGATAAGTAGGCGTCTTATCATTCTCGTTCCAAAGGATTGTCGAATGTAAAGAGCGTTAGTTTCACAACTTGTCCATTGAAATTAGTCGTAGTGAAGTTGTAGCCATAGCTCTCAAGGTAGCCTGCAGGATCTTTTCAGCAATAGCCTCTCTTGCTTCCGTGTGTTCTCACGAGAAGTCTTTACATAGTTCCCTGTCAAGGGAAAATAGATAGGCGTTACTGTCTTAGGCTTTTTCGATGCCAGTAACCGTCCAATGATAATCCCTCTTTGGTTTCAGCCTCCATAACCAAAACCAGGCAGTCCTGTAAACTTCCAAGGACCATAGGAAAGCGGAATCTTGGTAGTGAACCATACCTTATAATTTCTTCCACGATAAGAACAAGTTGCGGCTGTACAATCGTAGTCTAAAAAGTGTTTTTATGCTCGGTTGTAAGTTTCCATTGTATCTTCGGAGTAGCCTCTTGATAAAGGTAAGAGCCAGCTCCGTCCATATTGTAAATCACTGTTGTCTTTCCCTTTGATAGCCAATATAGGTTTCACCAACGTTAGCGACGAGTTTCATAGATGCTCTTGAGCCACGTTTCCCATTACGCAGAAAGGCTTTTAGCCATGCGCAGGTCGGCATTATGCTCACTCTCCACAAAAAGCTGTGGCACACCTTACGTCCGATGTAAGTATATACTTTCTCAAAGTCAGGATTATTCTGTCCTGATAGGTCATATTTGACAGTTAGATCATAAGAAACAATCAGTTGCGTTGTGTCGATTGCTGTATGCTTAAAAACATCCTGTTCCTTCATTTTCCTGTGCATTTGCGGATACCGATAAGGTTAGCGCAATGAGTAGTAGTTTAATCTTCGAATTCATAGTTATATTATCTATTAGGTAAATTAAAAGCGAGTACAAAACGTACGAAATCTTTTTGTAAAAAGCAAGTGAATGTCCCCTTAAGTTTAAATTATTTTTTTGGTTCTTCTGTTAAATGTGTGGACGCTTTTTCGTATTGCTTTTAGTGAAAGAACCAAGGTTACTCACTAAACAAAAACATTGCTAAGATTGTCAACTATTTATCCTATTATTATCCTCTGACATTGATAATTATTTCTTTTTATACTTCGAAAATATGCAGATAAGGATTTGAAAAAAATCATTACATAATTTCAAAGAAAATATCTATAACTAACGGTAAAAAACATGTATTCGAAGCATGTTTGTAATCATAAGAAATCAGTTAGTTATAAAGTAGTAAAGTAAAAAGGCGCTTAATTGGACTTCAAAAGGGCGTTAGTAAGGGTCTTAAAGGGCACCTTTTGCAAGCTAAGATAATTATAAAAATGTATCTAACTGAAAATAAAGAAGTTACCTTGTTTGTATAACTAAACAGGTAACGATTAGGAAACGAGCGAGCTACTTTTAAATCGCTGTTTTCTGTTTGATAAAGAACGCTTGTTATTCTGTCTGCAAAGATAAGACTTTGTTACCGAATAACAAGCGTTCTTGATGAAAAATCCACATAATTCTACCAACTTGGATAAAACAAATGGTTGGACTTACAATCTTGGCTCTTTACAAATCTACAACCTTTTCACCTTTTTAATGCTATCCAGTTTGAACATTCTGTAGAAATAACTCTTTCTAATTTTACGTTAAGCATCTTGCACACGTCTTTAATTATTCTGAAGACATTTTCTTTAGTTGTATTCCTCTTTAATAAAGTCGTATTTGGCAAATTGCACCTCGTTCTATCATCACCTATGATTATTTTCTCAAAATCATACTCATCAATTAATTTCTTTCTAATTTCGGTATGCTTGTTATCTACATCATAGGTTAATAACACATTGTAAATTTTTCCATATAGTTTAAATTAATAGTTAATAAATTCTTATTATTAAGAAGCAAATAGTGTGCCAACAAGAAAGTTTTTATATGTATTTTTATCCTTCTTCCTCTTTTTTTCTGTTGGCTTGATTTCTGAGTCTGCGTTGCCATGCTGTTTCGGCATAATCATCACCCTGCGTCGTTGGAGATATCATATCACCCTAAACCCGACACAAGCTCTTCAGCAGTATTGATTGTTGTACTTGCCACCGCACCGATGGCTTGTGCAATCTGCGGTGTGTAATTGTCCCGTGAGATAGAAGAACGGCTTTTTGGGTACAAGCTGGTAGCGCGTATCAGGTTGCTCTTTTCTTTTCAGTTGGCTCTTGTATCGTTTGGTGTGGTTTCTTTGTTTCTTCTTTGTTGGCTGCCTCAAAGTTCTTCTGCAAGGAACGGTAGCCAAACTCCCTGCTCTATTTCGGAAGCTTTGAATGTCTGTCCACAGTAGGAGAACTTCAAACCATAGACGTTACCTTGCTTATTCTTCATACGCTCAATAATAATGCCCTTCTTGTTCAACTCGTAAAGGAACATGGAGTGTCCTAATATGCCACCGC
>BNJU01000237.1_pt1 | contig 41717 bp, 43 predicted proteins | sample 8539281 | NCBI WGS metagenome assembly BNJU01 (sample SAMD00202456, study PRJDB9452) | human saliva metagenome | isolation source: human saliva | place: Japan
GTGAACAATCTGGAAGAGTCCTCTGGGGGACTCATTCGGAGCTATCTGATAGGTCTCGATGATGAAGGAGAGGGAGTATGACTTCATCAAATAAGTCCGGGCGTTAGCTACACCTTCTCCTTGATCCATGGAAAGGCCGGATTGCCGTGAGGATATCTGCCTGTCTACCCAGTAGGTTAGACATCAGTGCCTGTGATTTCTTGATTTGCGATCCAGCTGTAGCATACCCTGCTTGGCGAAGCATTAATAATCGAAGGAACTTATACCAGGAGCTTTCGCCTTGCTCCTGAGTGTAGAAGGTCAGTAGACATATTGGAGGATCGTTGCTGAGGCTGGCAGACAACATTGGAGAATAGTATGCATCCTGAGCCTGAATTAGACTGTCTACATAGGGTGTTCTGCAGAGGATAGCCATAACAGTGCATACTGCTCGACAGGCTGATTCTCGAGGATGAGGGATGATGGTGGAGCCTTAGATATGGGGTTAATGACGACTATTGAGCTTGTGCTGGGAGCGGCATTATCATATCAGCTACGACATTAATAGCTTCATCGCTTTGTGAGCACTAAGGGTATTGAAGATCGTGCGATCAATACCAGCGTATTCGAGTCCTCGAAGTTTATGTGCCGACGACGCAGACGGAGGTTACTATGAATGTTTCAAGGACCCACGAAGAGGAGAAAGTGTAATCGTAAAGGCTGCAGCACAGGGTGATGCAGGAGGATACTTCTTCCTGAACTGAGGATACTGAAGGCGATGACGACGGCAGGCGTGAGCTGGCAAACACATGAGTGCTGCTCGGCTTGATGATGCTGTCGAAAATCACTGCCCTCGCGCCAGTTGGTCAGGAAGCATGATCTTATAAGTCTATGTTGTGGGTCACATGGTAAGAGCCCGGTGAGGGGTGAAGCTGTTGAGCGGAGAGGTGAGGACGACGACGGAGAAGAGGGCCCGAGCGTTGGGTCAGCCACTTTCCACGGGGAGAGGGCGAAGAGGAGGTCAGATGACTCGCCCAGCCCCGATGCGAAGGGCTGGCTGAGGACCAGCAGGAATGCTTCGCCGGGCACCAGTGATAGGATGTAAGCCAGTAGCGCAGCTGGGCGGGAAGACTAGACGAAGAGCCAGAGACGCTCGCTTGGTCGCTGCCGAAGACTGCGTGTGCTAGTAATATGGAGGGAAGTCGCATTTATCTGTGCTTACTGAAGAGACGCTGGGCTGCCTCGCGAGCTTCCGCGATGATAACTTCCTGCCTGGCACGTGCTTGTCGCAGGATGCGCCATCGACGATGACCTTGATGTCGATGCAGCTGCCGCAGGGTAGCATATGGGCGAGGTTCGACGTAGAATTCATTCAACGGCACGAGCTCAGCGCCATTACAGGGTCGACGACGGAACGTCTGCCAGGCGTCCACCTTCGATGCGCCCTGCGTTGAGGTCAGGATAATCTGCACCCACTACCGCCTTGGAGGCGAAAGATATCATCGGCCTTGCCGTGCTGTCGACGCCGAGCGCTTCCGAGGAAGGAAGCGAGCTTCATCGCTACGACCATATATCGAGTTGTTCGACGAAGGCAGCCGTCCGTACCGATACCGTCTGCGGATGCCGGCGCTTCATCTCCTCGTGCCCGAAGGTGTAGCCGCTGGCGAGCTTCATGTTGGAGGCCGGGTTGTGTACGACGGAACGTTGTGCTGGCCAGCAGATCCCATCTCTTCATCGTCTGCCAGACGACGTGCGCCAGCACGAGGTGCTCGCTGGATACCGAGCTTCTCCGGTGGCGCACGGGCTGAGGCCGTAACTGACAGATACGTTCCTCTACCTCGCCCTTGGTCTTCAAGAGAGGTGCAGGTGGATCTTCACGCCATGCTCTACGCAGACGATGGCAGAACTGCGGCTGCTCACCGCTCACCGCAATATAGATGGCGTGTGGGCCGAGGGTGAAGCAATGCGGTCGCTGAACTCATGAAGCAACTCCATGTGTTTGTGGCTGCTTGCGGTCCAGTGCAACACGCTCGAGGTTGCCTTGGTCGAAGAGGGTGTGGGAGATGTGCACGTAGCCCCATCTCTTCGACAGCGGCGGTCTCGCGGGTGCATGTGCATATCGAGCAGGTCGTGCCCGGGCGTAACATCTCCGGGTGAGCAGGCAGCGCCATTGCCAGACGTCATGCGCAGGTCATCTGCGCCTCGACGGGCGGGTGAGATGTGGTCCTCGAGCCACGACTCATCAGCGGTAGGTCATCGCCGTAGCCACGGAAGAGCGTCGTCGTTCATGGGTATGCGTATTGATGAAGCCGGGGATGATCGCCTTATCCGTGCCGTCAAGCACCTCCGCTCCTGCGGGGCAGGAGATACCTGAACGATACGAGTGATCAGGTTTCCCTCGATGAGGACGTCGGTAGTCGTCGTCCGTGGAGACGTTCTGATAGGATAGAGGTCATGGTCTATTCGGGGTGAGAGCCTATCGCTTGGGGTAAATCTTGTAGAACTCGACGACGGCCGATACCCTTATAAAATATCGAGGGCATACTCGTTGGGCGGGTGGATGGCGTTGCTCTCCGGCCCGAAGCCCATGAGGATGGTGCTGCGACGCCGAAGACGCGCTGCGAGCTGCGATTCAGGACCTACCGCCGACGTACGGCGGGGGCGCTTTCCGAGCTACTGCGACAGCAGCCTCTTCGGCGCCTGATAGGCGGGCAGGTCGATGCAGACGGTGAAACTTCGCCGCCGATGCACAGGCGTGACCTTGGCGGCGGACGTGCTTCGGGCGATGCTCGATATGCGGTCGATGAAGGCCTGGCTGACCTGTGGTGGTCTTGGTTGGCTACGAGGCGACAGAGACCTTAGCATAGGCCTTAGAGGGGAAGGACGGTCTTCGAGCCTTCGCCCTGATAGCCGCCAGATGCCGCGAGACGTCGAAGGACGGCCAGCTATTACGCTCGAGCGTGTGGTAGCCGACTTCGCCGAAGGGTCATCGATGTCGAGAACTTCTTGTACTCCTCTTCGCTGAGGGGATCTTCGCGATCATCGCGCGCTCTTCATCCGAGAGGGCACGACGTCATCGTAGAAGTGGGGATGGTGATACGCCCGTCCTTGTCCTGGACCTGAGCGATGAGCTTACAGAGCTCGTTGATGGGGTTAGCGACAGCACCGCCGAAGTGGCCGGAGTGCAGGTCATGGTTGGCACCGTGACCTCCGATCTGCCAGTGGGCCAGACCGCGCAGGCCTGTATGGTGAGCAGAGGCGTCTCGGCGCTGACCATGCTCGTGTCGGAGACGATGATGTTCTCAGCGCGGAGCATCTCGAGGTGCTCACGGCAGAACTGCTCGAGGTGCGTCGAGCCGATCTCTTCTTCACCCTCGAGGAGGAACTTCACATTGCACTCGACGAGACCGAGTGCCAGAGCCGTCTCGAAGCCCTTGATCTGGATCATCGATCGACCCTGTCGTCGTCAGCACCGCGTGCCCAGATGTGGCCGTCACGTACCCGGGCTCGAAGGGTTCGCTCTTCCACAGCTCAAGTGGCTCAGGGGCATGACGTCATAGTGTCCGTAGACGAGGATCGTGGGCTTGGAAGGGTCCTTCTCATGGTGCCCGAGACGATGGGGTTACCTGCCGTCTGGTGAGATCTCTCTACGGTCTGTACGCCGAGCTTCTGATGGGTGGTCACGCCAGTACTCTGCACAGCGCTGCATGTCGGGCTTGTGCTCGCTCTTGGCGCTGACCGATGGGATGCGGATGAGCTCGAAAGAGGTCCTCGAGGAAAGCGAGCTTCGTGCTCGCGGATATAGTTCTTGATCTGGCTCATAGCAGGTATGGGTCAAGGGTTGAATGTATTTTAGAATGGGGTAGGGCAAAGGCGTGGGAGGGCTCCCCTTTGCCCTAATAGTAGGAAAAACTCTGTCTTGTCTCCGCTACGCCTTGCTCTTCGTCTTGCGTGGGGCTTTGCGGAGTGGATATCCTCGAGCGTGAAGTAGCGCTTCGAGGGACGCAGGTGCACCTTGACCTCCTCGATGTGGACGGTGGGGTTGAACTTCTCGCCCTCTTCTACGGCGCGGCGCGGAAGGTGGGCATGAGGTGTCCCAGCCGAGCCATAGTCGACGATGGCGCCCTCCGAGACGAGGTCGCGTGCGGTGTCTGCAGCGAGGTTGAGGACGCTCTGCACCTCCATGTAGTTGAGGGTAGTGTTGCGGGCGACGAGCGAGCAGAAAGCGCTCAGAAGTCCACCTGGTATCGGCCCGTGGGTCGTGCGACTTGCGTGCTTTACCACGGTGCTTGCCGAAGGTGACTTTCCTCTGGTAGAGGACGTACTGAAAGGGTTTTGCTTGTCATAGTACATTGTGTGGTTGGGCGAAAGGGCTGAAGTGCCTGAGAGAAGGTCCTTGACTTCGCGAGGTTTGTTCATGAGCAAGGTAGTTCACTATCGTTAGAATGCGAAATCTCTTTCGGTTAAGTTCAGGTTTTTATCGCTTGATGTTGCGGATTAATGCATTAATCAGGAGTTAGTACGTATAAAATCGAGTGTACGTATTAATTCGCTGAGTTTATACGTATAAATCTTTGTATTCGGTTAATCTTCCAGCTACTACCGATTTATAATGGACGCGAACCTCAGGTAGTTCGCTCGCGAAAACTCCTTTGCATTCGTCGATAGCTCCTTTTCCTTTCTCATGCGCTTCCTTTTTACTTTTGCTCTCCTTCCTTTTCCTCCATCGACCTCTACGTATCTATACGACGACACCCCGCAGGGTGACTGCCTCAGAAGGCAAGTCCCTTGCGGGGTGTCGTATGGATGGAGTTAGGCTAAGCCTTAGAGGCGGCGAGCACCGTCAGAGATGACGACGTCGTAGAACTTAGGCTGGATGCCGTACTGGCTTTCGTGGCGCTTCTTGACTTCGGCGATGAAGCTGTCGTGAAGCTCTTCCTTGAGAAGGTTGATCGTACAGCCCCCGAAGCCACCACCCATGACGCGTGAGCCGGTGACGCCGAATTCACGAGCGAGGTCGTTCAGGAAGTCGAGCTCTTCGCAGCTCACTTCGTAGAGCTTGCTCATGCCGTGGTGCGTCTCGTACATCTTCTCACCGACGGTCTGGTAGTCACCCTTGTCGAGGGCTTCGCAGACAGCCAGGACGCGCTCGACTTCGCCGATGACGTAGGCTGCACGCTTGTAGTCCTCTTCGCTGACTTCATTCTTCACCTCTTCGAGCTGAGCGAAGGAAGCATCGCGGAGGAACTTGATCTCGGGGTAGCGCTTAGCGAGGACGGCGACGACATTCTCGCAGCTCTCACGACGCTTGTTGTAGGCCGAGCTGGCCAGCTCGTGCTTGACGCAGCTGTCGACGAGCAGGAGACGATAGCCCTTAGGATCGAAGGGTGCTCTTCGTACTCGAAGCTCTTACAGTCGAGGCGAAGGAGCTTGCCAGCCTTACCGAAGACCGAAGCGAACTGGTCCATGATACCGCACTTCACACCGCAGTAGTTGTGCTCGGTAGCCTGACCGATCTTCGCCATATCCCACTTAGAGAGCCGAGAGAGAAGAGATCATCAAGAGCGAAGGCGAAGGTGCTCTCCAGCGCTGCTGACGAAGACATCCCTGCGCCCAGAGGTACATCGCCTGCGAAGACCGTGTCGAAGCCTGCGATCTTGCCGCCACGCTTCTGGATCTCACGGCATACACCGAAGATGTAGCGTGCCCAGGACTGGCTGGGTGCATCCTCTTCCTTGAGGCCGAACTCAGCCGATTCGCCGAGGTCGAGTGCGAAAGCACGGACGCGGTCCGTACCATTGGGGCGGATCTCAGCGACCATAGCCTTGTCGATAGCGCCGGGGAAGACGAAGGCGCCGTTGTAGTCGGTGTGCTCACCGATGAGGTTGATACGGCCAGGAGACGTGTAGAGGGTACTCGGCTTCGCCGTGAGAGATGCGAACTTGTCGCGGATAGCTTGTGTATTCATCTGGTGATGGGCTTGATAGGAGTGAGTAAACGTGGTAGTGATAGCAGTCCCCTGACGCACTGATGGGGTGCGGAGGGGACTGAGAGATTGTCCTAGAGGACTAAGGGGAGCTGGCGAACCTTGACCTACAGAGCGTAGTAGAGGAGTAAGCTTCACCGATGAGGACGATGATCCAGGTGAACTGCCAACCGCCGAGGCTGTCTGCGAGGATACCCTGTAGCGAAAGGGCAGGATAGCACCACCGACGATACCCATCATCAGGGCACCTGAGCCAGCGGACGTGTACTTACCGAGCTTGTCGATAGCCAGTGAGAAGATAGCGCCCCACATGACGGAGTGGAAGAGACCTGCACGACGAGGAGGTAAGGATTGTTCAGGATCATACCGACGAGGACGAGGAGACCTGCGCCCAGAGAGGTGATGAGGAGCTGCTTGCTGGCGCTGATGCTGCTGAGGAAGCTACCACAGAGACGACCGACGAGCATCAGACCCCAGTAGATGGTAGCCAGACGAGCTGCATCCGAAGGCTCGAAGTTGAGGCTCTTACCATAGAGGTTGATGTTGTTCCCGATACAGACTTCGACACCGACATACATGAAGATAGCGACGACACCGAGGCGAGGTGCGAAGCTCCATACGCTCTTTTCGAGGACTTCGCCTTCCTTCTTCTCTGTGCTTGCGATCGCGGGGAGGTGGAGCTTAGAGAGCGCTGCGATGAGACCACCGACGAGGACGATGAGTACGAGGAAGGGGATGTAGAGCGAGCTCAGTGCAATGTCCAGACCGCTCTTACCTGCGAAGATGACCGAAGCCACGAGGATAGGAGCGATGGTAGCCATCGTAGAGTTGGCCGTACCAGCGATAGACTGACGCGTGACACCCGTCGTGCCCTTCACGTCACAAGCGACGATGTAGGGGTTCAGCACTGCCTGCAGGAAGGTCATAGCAGAGCCTGCTACGAAGCCAGCCAGAAGGAAGATGTAGTAGGCCACGGGGATGATGACGACGTTAGGATCGTCCGTAGCAGCCTGGAACTTTACGAGGTCTACTGACTCGAAGACATAGGCTGAGAGCTCATACAGTCCGAAGGCAGCGATCAGCCCAAAGAGACCCGTGATGAGGGTATTCTTATAGCCCTTCTTCTCGATGCACTTGGCGCTGGGGATACCCATAGCGAGGTAGCCGAGGAAGAAAGCGAAGGTGATCAGCGTGGTGAGCGCATTGGTGAGCGAGCCCGATTTCTGCAGGAAAGCGGCCTGCATAGGTGCTTGGAACTGCCCGTTCAGGTTCGTGATCAGACCGACAGGGGCCATGAGCACCACCATGATGATGAACGGCACCAGATAGCTCTGAGTCTGTTTCTGTTGTGTCATTGCTTACTGTTTATGTGAATGGATTTTGTTTGTTAGCTGGCTAAGCTTCGAGCGTGAAGCGGAAGATCGTCGTCGAGCGGAAGGTCTCTCCGGGATTCAGACGCGTCGAAGGGTATTCGGGCTTGTTGGGGCTGTCGGGATAGTGCTGCGTCTCTAAGCAGAGTGCGGCACGTGCAGGATAGCGGTGATCGTGCTTCCCGCGGAGGTTGCCGCTCATCCAGTTGCCCGTGTAGAGCTGTACGCCCAGGCTGGTCAGTGTAGACCTCCATGACGATGCCCGTCTTGGGTGAAAGAGCAGCGCGGAGGCAATAGCGAGCTTGCCCAGCTCCTTGTCAATATATAGGTGTGGTCATAGCCACGTGCCCAGCGAAGTTGGTCGGTATCCGTGTCGATACGCTGCCGCCGATGAGGTGGGGCGTAGAGAGTCCATAGGCGTACCTGCTACTGCAGCAGGGAGCGCCATAGGGGATAGCCGTCTCGTCGGTGGGAGGTATTCCTTGGCGAAGATCTAGGGCATGGTCGTGTACAGAAGGATCGCCTTCTGCCTGAGAGGTTGAAGTAGGCGTGATTGGTGAGGTTCACTACCGTAGGACGCGTAGTCGTAGCCTCGTATTCGATGCAGAGCTCGCCTTCATCGGTGAGCGTGTAGACGACACGTACAGCGAGTTCGCCTGGGTAACCTTCTTCGCCGTCGGGGGAAGTGTAGGTGAAGGCAACCTTGTTAGGAGCAAGCTCTTCGCCATCCCAGATGACGGCATTGAAGCCCTTGAGTCCACCGTGCAGGCTGTTCGGCCCATTATTGATGGGGAGCTCATAGCTCAGTGCCATCGATGGTGAAGTGACCTCGGGCGATACGATTCGCATAGCGCCCGCAGATAGCACCGAAGTAGGCTTCTTCGCTGTGGATATATTCGTCGAGACTGTCGTGACCGAGGACGACGTCTGTATAACCAGTACGGCTGGGGACTACGAGAGAGACGAGCTTAGCACCTTGGTTGATGAAGTGCGCTTCGGCTCCTGCCTTATTGATCAGAGTGTAGAGCTGGACGGCTTTACCGTCTACGACCCCACGGAAGGCCCTCATGGGAGAGCCCGGCTTTATTCTGCTGCATCGTTGGTTTGTAGTTGGTTGGCTGTGAAAGCCACTCAATTGAAGCTTTAACGTGGTCAAATATACGAATAAGTACGCATACAGCCACGGCTCTCGGTACTTTGTCTTGGAGCGGAATGAATAGATAGCCGACGCCCCGCATCAAGTACTTGGTGCGGGGCGTCGGCTTGTATATTGAGGGAGTGCAGGCTACTTCTTCGGGGTGTAGAGGCGCATGCGCTTGATGATGACGTTTTTCAGCTGACGGTTGTTGTCATCCGTCTCGACGCGCTGGATCTTATCGACGGTACCCCAGCCATCGAGCAGGCGACCAAAGACGGTATATCCGCCATCCAGATGTGCTGCACCGCCCTGGAGCTTGTAGGCTTCGCGCTGCTCGGGCGTACTTCCACGAGCGACCAGCTTCCATCTCGTCCAGATCCATGTCGGTATAGTACTTCCCCGTGACGATATAGAACTGGCTGAAGGACGACTTCTTCTCGGGATTGGTATCATCTCCCTCGCGGGCAGCACCGATATAGCCGCGGACGTGGACGAACTTCTCGGGCATGATCTCTGCCTTTATCGTCGCTTCGTCAGGTCGCTAGGGAGGACTTCTCGCGGGAGAGACCGCGGGTCTTTAAGTTCCCAGCCTGGATCATGAAGTCCTTGATGACGCGGTGGAACTGTACGCCGTCAAAGGCATGCTGTCTGACGAGCTTGAGATAGTTGTCACGGTGGACGGGCGTCTCGTTGAAGAGCTCGATGATGAAGTTACCCCTTCGTCGTCTCTACGAGGATCTGGGGCGCTGCTCGCTCTGTGCGCTGACGATAGAGCTTAGGCTAAGGCGCAGAAGAGCGCAAGTAAGGGGCGGAAAAGCTGTCGCATGGAGTGTGTGATGTGTGAGATTAGGGGAGGAGAGGCATGCTGTCGTTGGACGCATCAGCTGTCGTGATGAAGGCCTTGGGGTCAAGATCCTTGACGAGCTTCTTGAGCATAGCGAAGTGCTTGCGCTCGATGATGATGAAGAGTACCTCACGGGGCGTGCCCGAGTACATCCCTTGGCCGTGGAGGAAGGTGCCACGCACGCCGATTTGTCCGATGAGTACCTCACGAAGCTCCTGCGGTTTGTCCGAGATGATGAAGACCGACTTGTGGGGATTCTGAGGCTGGAGGGCATCGACGACCTTGCTGTAGACGAAGATAGCGATCCACGAATAGAGGGGGACACGCCAGTCTTGGAAGACCCACAGCCCCAAGAGGACGATCAGCGAGTCGATGAGCATGATCAGGGTACTGACCTTCGTGTTGAATGCACGAGACAGTACGCGAGCCAAGGTATCGGTGCCGGCGCAGGTACTTTGTGCCGTGAAGATCATCCATACACTTACTCCGAGCAGCGCACCGCCGTAGAAGCTACAGAGAATAGACTCTTCGACGAGTGGGCGACCGCCTGACCACGTCTCGATGAGGTCAGAAAAGAGAGCGACGAGGACGAAGGTCGCGACGGTCTTGACTGCGGTGACCTTCCCAAGTCCCTTCATCGCCAGGAGGAAGAGCGGGATGTTGAAGACAAGAGCAATGGTACCAAGGCCCAACTCCAGCCCAAAGAGGCTGCGAGCGACCTCGCGGATGACGAGCGCTAAAGCCATAGACGCCGCCCGGGCTAATGTGTGCTGGGGCGAGGAAAAGGCTGTAGCCAATGGCCAAAATGAAAGAGCCGAAGACGATGAGAAAGGCATCGAGCAGGAGCTGCTTCTTCGTTGTCGGAGCGGTAGGCATAGTGTATGAGGTAGATGTTTCTCTCACAAAGATAATTCCTCTGGTTGATTCTGCAGCCTCCCGAAGGGAAAGATCCCGACGAAGCCACCCTGATGAAGCTACTGAAAGTGATATGACTTCGCCTCGGTAGTTATATTACCTGCCCCGAATGTTATATTACTTTCACTTAGAAGTTATATTACTTTCACTAGAATAGTTATATTACTTTTTCACTGAATGTTATATTACCTTTTCAGCGAAAAGTTATACTTATTTTTCCAGCCTCCGAAAGCCTTGTGTAGGCAGGATTTTGTAGAGCCCTCCCGAATGACCTTCTGACCCGACAGCGTTTTCCTCCCTTCGCCCGAGGCGAAGGAAGGGGAAGGAAAAAGCGCTCGTTCTGATCGCTGAATTATGAGACGGGCAAAGCGTTGAACAGGACGTTGCCGCGCTAAAGGACCTCGAGCTACGGAAGCGCAGCAGGAGCTTCTTCGTCTCGCCCGTGTCGAAGGTGACGGTAGCCTTGGCATTGTCGCCACGACCTCGAGTTCGTCGATGACACCCGCACCGAAGCGCTTTAGTGCACGACACGTCCGCCGACAGCGAGCGCACCGATACGCTTGTGCTTCTCCTCGGGTGTATCGCGCCTCCTGCGCTCGATGAGGACACGGCGCGAAGGAGCAGGGAGGCGCCGAACGGAAGACAGGGCGATCAGAGAAGTCCGTCGGGAGGTCACCACCTACGGGACGTACCGCCTTGGGGCGATCCCAGGGCGAGGCGTGACTGCTTAGCCCCTGAGTCAGAAAGATCACTAATTCCTTTTGGGGAGCTCACGGACGAAGCGGCTGGGACGGCTGAACTCGTGCGCCCGTTGCGGAAGCGCTTTTCGCATAGCCGATATGACACGTCTTCTCGGCACGCGCCAGAGCGACGTAGAGAGTCGGCGCTCTTCCTCCAGCTCCTGCCCGTATTGCTCATCATCGAGGGAGAGATCTTTCCTCCAGCCCCACGATAAATACGTGAGGGAACTCCAGTCCCTTCGCCGAGTGGACGGTCATCAGCGTGATGCAGTCCTCCTCGTCGCCCGCCTTGTCTTGGTCGGTCATCAGCGCGATCTCGCTGAGGTAGACACCGAGTGAGGGTGTCTGGTCGGCCTCAAGAGCGGCATGGATGTGTCTGTCGATACCGCCGAGTAGCTCCTGGATGTTCTCCACGCGCCTTGCCTTCGCTGGTGGTGTCACTCTTGAGATCGGCGAGGATACCCGTCTCATTGATCACGCGCTCAGCGATCGCATAGAGGTCATCCTCCTGCTGGTTGTAGGTACGCAGGTCATCGAGGAGGGCGGCGAAGGCTTGTAGTCGGGCAGCTGTGGGCTTATTGACCTCGACACCATAGGGCGAGGGTCACGAAGGATCTGCATCATCGGCAAGTCCCTGCTGTGAGGCGGCCTGACGTACACGCTGCACTGTCGTGTCGCCGATGCTGCGCTTGGGGTAGTTGATGATACGCAGGAGAGCTCTTCGTCCAGCTCGTTGACCAAGACGCGGAAGTAGGCGACGACGTCCATGATCTCCTTGTGGTCAAAGAACGAGCGTCCGCCATAGATACGGAAGGGGAGTCCTACACGGCGGAAGACCTGCTCGAGGGTACGGCTCTGCGCATTGGTGCGGTAGAGGATAGCCACCGAGCTGTAGGGATTGCCATCACGATGAAGGCGCTGCACCTCGTCGGAGACCCAGAGAGCCTCGAGGTCACCCGTGAGTGCCTCATGCACGATGATAGGCTCACCGACAGACTCCTCCGAGAAGACATCCTTGGGGATCTGGTACTCGTTGTTCGCGATGATCTGCCCCGCAGCCTTGACGATGGTCTGCGTGGAGCGGTAGTTGCGCTCGAGCTTGAAGGTGCGGGCGTTGGGGAAGGTCTTCTCGAAGCTGAGGATATTGTCCAGGTTCGCCCCACGGAAGGAGTAGATACTCTGGGCATCATCGCCGACGACGAAGATAGCAGCCTTGTCCTGCATCAGCTGGCGTGCGATCACGTACTGGGCGAAGTTGGTATCCTGATACTCGTCGATGAGGAGGTAATCGATGCGGTCCTGCCAGAGCTTCAGCACATCGGGGTGCTGGCGGAAGAGGATGTTGATCTGCAGCAGGAGGTCATCGAAGTCCATCGCATTGGAGCGCTTGAGCTCAGCTTCGTAGTGCTGGTAGATCTCGTAGAGCTTCGGCAGGCCACCTTCGCATCGTACTGAGGAAGTCGGTGTAGGAGGCGTAGGCGCTGGCGGTGATGAGACGGTTCTTCGCTGAGGAGATGCGGTTGTGCACGACATTGGGCTTGTAGACCTTGTCGTCGAGACCGAGCTGCTTGATGATGGCCTTGATACGGCTACGGCTGTCGGAGGTGTTGTAGATCGAGTAGTCCGAGGTGTAGCCGAGTAGGGGAGCGTGCTGTCGGAGGATCTTCCCGAAGATCGAGTGGAAGGTGCCCATATGGATCTGCCGAGCTACCGAGCCGACGTGGCGGGAGACATGCCCTGCATCTCACGGGCAGCCTTGTTGGTGAAGGTCAGCTGCCATGAGACCTGCGGGTGATAGCCCGAGTCTAAGAGATAGAGGAGCTTGTAGACGAGGACGCGGGTCTTGCTGCTACCTGCGCCAGCGATGACCAGTGCAGGGCCATCGTTGTAGACGACGGCGGCACGCTGGGCTTCGTTGAGCTCACTGAGGTAGGGTAGATCGAGGGTATCACTTGCACTCATGACGAGAGGGTATATCACAATGTAGGGGAAGGCCGATATGCCGAGCTCTGCTTCGGGAGCTGAAAGGGCTTCTTTGCCCAGCAAAGGTACAGCGAATCTCCATAATATATAGGTATGAGCCCCACAATGCGGTCGCATTGCGGGGCTCACTGCTCTTTAGGGCGTCGCTGTCTCCCGAGCTACAGCTTGATTGCTGCATGCTACGATGGCTGTGCCAGTTCTGCGCAAGCGATGGAGGAGGCGACGCGTGAGGCGCACACCCTTCGGGGATAGCTCCGACGAGGAGCATGAAGAGAAAGAGACTGGGAAGACGATCCTTCCAGTTGTTACCAGCGGACTCTGCGTAATAGAGTAGCCAAGCGAGGAAGGCATAAAAAGGATAGTGAGTAGGATTCGCTCCATAGTCATTACAAATTGTGGATTCAGTTGAGCTGCATGAGGGGAGCCTGAGGGCAAGTGCGTAGGTTGGTGCCAAGGCTCACCCTGCGAAGAGTACACTTTATTATCATATAGATGCTTTATCCTATTGAGCACCTCGTTGTTAGGGGCTCTTCGGCAAGCTTCGAGGGGCGTATATGAGACTATTGCCGCAGTCCTGTCCTCTGTTTAGAGTGCTAAGGCATCGCACGCCCAGCTCTCCGATACACCCTCCGAAGTGATACTCAAGCCCTTCGCCTTATCGCAAGTATTCCTCTTATTCAGCGTGAGGGAAAAGTGTCCTTCTCGTGAAGAGAAAAGCGTTTGCCTGTAGTGGTTTTTCTCTATCTACGTACGTCAGTCTTAAAGACCAGGCAGTCAATCCAAATATCCACGTACGTAGATATTAGATCCACGTCGTAGCCCAAAGCTTATCTACCACTCGTCCGCAACTTTTATCCCTACGTGGATCAACAACCTAATAGAGGTCACTGCTCCGACCTCATATGGATCGACGTCGTGACCTATACTGGTCCGTGTGATGACCTATATACGGTCCTCGCCTCGCCGACCAATATAGGGTCGGTAGCACCTCTATGCGAGGTGGCACTGATAGGCTCATGGGAGAAGTCTCTTGAGCTTAGTGGGGATGAGAGGGGCTGTCAAGTGCGAGACAGAGCCGATTTATTCGTAACTTTGTGTACTATACATTCTTTCATGGTAGGCTCTGCTCGGGTCTTCCTTTCATTTATTAGATGCAAGACTTAGATATTCGTGGTGCCCGCGTGCACAACCTCAAGGACGTGGATGCTCATATCCCTCGCTACTCGCTGACGGTCTTCACCGGCCTGAGTGGGAGCGGGAAGTCCTCCTTGGCATTCGACACCATCTACGCTGAGGCCAGCGTCGCTATATCGAGACGTTCAGCTCCTATGCCCGAGGCTTCTTGGTGGAGGTCTCGAGCGCCCTGACGTCGATGAGATCACAGGCCTCGGCGGGTCATATCTATTGAGCAGAAGACCACGAACCGCAATCCCCGCTCTACCGTCGGGACCGTCACGGAGATCTACGACTTCTTCCGCCTCCTCTATGCACGTGCAGGTACGGCCGTATCGTACCTCTCGGGCAAGCCTATGGTGCGCTATACCGAGGAGCAGATTCTGGAGCTCCTCTCGAGCGCTATGAGGGAAGAAGGTCTCCTCTGGCCCCGTCGTCAAGCAGCGTAGGGGCACTGCAAAGGCTCTTCGAGCGGCTCCGTAGAAGAGCTTCCTCACCGTCCGCGTCGACGGGAGCTGCAGAGATCACCTACGGCAGTGAAGCTCGACCGCTACAAAGCTCCACAGCGTCGGCACAACGACAAACTCACCATAGCGGAGAAGAACCGCGACCGCCTGCTTGCCAGCTCTCCGCCTGACCCTCAAGGAGGGCGACGGGGTGATGATGCTCCAGGAGATCGCCACGGGCGAGGTCGCTTACTTCAGCCGCCATCTGATGGACCCCGAGACGGGGCTATCATACAACGAGCCCGCACCGCACAACTTCTCCTTCAACTCGCCCAACGGCAGCTGTCCGCGCTGTAAGGGCCCTCTGAAGTACGTGTCATCGATCTCGATAGCATCGTACCCGACCGCACGAAGAGCATCTACGCTGGGGGATTCTCCCCTTAGGGAAGTACCGCCGTACGCTGGTCTTCGCCCAGATCGAAGCCCTCTGCGCTAAGTATGAGGTCTCGATCAAGGATCCTATCTCCCAGCTGCCCGATGACCTACTCACAGAGATCGTCGAGGGCAGTGAAGAGGACTTAGTCCTGCTGGACGACCGCTTCACAGAGCTGCGTGGCGTACCCCTCTCCTATGATGGCCTCGGTGCCTACCTCATGGCACAGAGCGAAGAGGAGGAGAGCCCCGAGGTGCAGAGAAGTGGATGGCACAGTTCACCCGTGCAGAGGTCTGCCCTGAGTGCCATGGTGGACGCCTGAACAAGGAAGCCCTGCACTACTTCATCGGCGGGAAGAATATCGGTGAGGTCGCTTCGATGGAGCTGACGCACCTGGCCTCTTGGCTTGAGGGCTGGAGGATAAGCTGACGGATCAGCAGCGCACCATCGCTACCGAGGTGCTCAGGAGATCCGTACCCGTCTGTCCCTTCCTCCTGGATGGGGTCTCCGGCTACCTCTCTATGAACCGCATGACCGCCTCCCTCTCAGGGGGCGAGAGCCCAGCGTATCGTCTGGCGACGCAGATCGGTACCCAGCTGGTCGAGGTACTCTATATCCTCGACTGAGCCGAGCATCGGCCTCCACCAGCGAGACAATGTGCGCCTCATCCATTCGCTGCAGAAGCTCCGTGATCTGGGGAATACCGTCATCGTCGTCGAGCATGACAAGGATATGATGCTCGAGGCAGACCATATCATCGATATGGGGCCGAAGGCAGGCCGCCTCGGTGGCGAGGTCGTCTTCTCGGGTTCGCCCGAGGCGATGATGCGCGCTGGTACGCTGACGGCACGCTATATCAGCGGTGTCGAGACCATCGAGATCGCCCCCGAGCGTCGCCCGATGACCGAGCGTCAGCTCCGCCTGACAGGTGCGCGTGGCAATAACCTCCGTGGTATCGATGTCAGCCTCCCACTGGGTACCATGATATGTGTCGCTGGGGTATCGGGGAGTGGTAAGAGTACGCTCATCTAATGAGACCCTGCTGCCTATCCTCAGCCAGCACCTCTATTCATCGCTGAAGGATCCGCTGCCCTATGATAGCATCGAGGGGCTGGAGTACGTCGACAAGGTCGTCGCCGTAGACCAGTCGCCTATCGGCCGTACGCCCCGTAGTAATCCCGCGACTTATACGGGCGTCTTCACCGATATCCGTAACTCTTCGTGGGCTTCCTCGAGAGTAAGATGCGCGCGACAAGCCTGGACGCTTCTCCTTCAACGTCTCGCGGACGCTGTGAGACCTGCTCGGGGAATGGCTACAAGACCATCGAGATGAACTTCCTCCCCGACGTCTTCGCTCCCTGCGAGGCTTGTCACGGAGCGTCGCTACAATAGAGAGACGCTCGAGGTGCGCTTCAAGGGCAAGTCCATCGCCGACGTCCTCGACATGACGATCAATGCGGCGGTGGAGTTCTTCGCTCACGTCCCCCATATCCTCAAGAAGCTTCAGGTCCTGCAGGATGTAGGCCTCGGCTATATCAAGCTCGGGCAGTCCTCGACGACCCTCTCTGGCGGAGAGAGTCAGCGTATCAAGCTGGCCTCCGAGCTCGCTAAGCGCGACACGGGTAAGACCGTCTATATCCTCGACGAGCCGACTACGGGCCTGCACTTCGAGGATATCCGCGTCCTCCTCGGCATCCTCAATCGCCTCGTCGATCGTGGGAATACCGTCATCATCATCGAGCATAACCTTGATGTCCTCAAGAGTGCCGACTATATCATCGAGATCGGTCCTGAGGGTGGGAAGGACGGTGGGCAGCTGCTCTTCGCTGGTACTCCCGAGGCTTTGGCAAAGGTCAAGGACAGCCCTACGGCACCTTTCCTCGCCGACGAACTCAAGCTTGCTGGCCGTAAGAAGGCTTCACACAAATAGTATGTTGTATTGAATAAACCCTTACCCCTAACACTATAACCACCACACCCATGAAACTTGGAAACCGTTTATCCAACAAGATCTGTCCCGACAACATGACGATCGAGGAGTGGCAGGTAGCCCTCCGCCGTGAGAACGCACGCGAGAGTGACTTCACCGTGGAGCACCTCGACAAGAACCGCATCTGGGGTGACTACCTCGTCTGTAGCAGCACCGGCCGCTACCGTGTTGCCTTCCGTGGCGTACAGAGCGATCGCAACTTCTGCTCCTGTCTGGACTTCCGTACCAATGGCCTCGGTACTGTAAGCACCTCGAGGCGGTATCGCTCTTCCTCGAGGAGCACGTCCCAGGCTACCCTGGGCTGGCCTGAGCTATGCTGCCGAATACTCCTCTATCTATGTCAGCTACAAGGGCGGGCGTAGCATCCGCCTCCGTGTAGGCGATGCGTACCGTGCCGAGTACGAGCGTCTCAGGAGAAGTACTTCTCCCGAAGGGATCCTCCCCGAGAGCAACTATCACCTCCTTGAGCAGATCTGTGAGGAGGCATTGGCGATCTCATCCTCCTTCCGCTGCTACGAGGATGTGCAGGAGTTCGCTGAGGAGTGTGCCCAACTCAGTCAGTGGAAGACTGAGCTCACTCCGCCTATCCCGAGAAGGCTATCCCTGGGATAAGAAGCAGATCAATCCCGCTTACTCCGAGGTCGAGCACCTGCTCTATGACCTCTGCTTGAATGGCTTTGGCTTCATCGTCGGCCTCAAGCATCCCTTCTACATGCACCTCTTGGCCCGCCTCGTCGAGGAGGTCTATCAGGGAGAGGTCGAGCGTAACAAGGGCTATATCATCGTAGGGAATGAGACCGATGTCCTGCTCTGGCAGTCCATCCTCCTGCAGCACAGCGAGTACATCCATCTGCCCGTGCAGGTGGTCTCGCAGCAGACCTTCCTCAAGCAGCCCATACAGCAGGGGGCGAAGGCGACCTTCGTTTACGTCAATGATGCCGACTGCTTGAAGGAGTGGAAGAACCCCGTCTCGCTCGCCATCAAGCGCCTCGAGATCAAGCATCTCTACATGCATGTCGAGACGCTCCAGCACTTCACTCCCGTGCAGCTCTCCTCGATCCTCCAGCATATCAATCCCTTCATCATCGGGCCCTTCTACAAGTTCATCCACACGTACCGTCCCGATGTTTCCCTCCGTGAGCGTGCTGACTTCCTCCTCCCGAGATGCAGCCCTTCACGTTCTTCGTGACGCAGGTGCTCTTGACGGCGCTCGTCCTGCCTCGGAGATGCTCCTTCGTCAGCCCCTCTGCCGGTAGAGAGATGCTGACCCCGAGACGCGTGTGACGAAGTTCCTCTCCCTGCTCGGCGAGATCCTCGACGACCCGAAGTCAACCGAGATCCTTCGTGAGCGGATCGCCCGTGGTGCAGGCTTGCGGTAGCTTGTCTAAGTAGTCTATTTAGATTACCTTTGCACTCAATTTGTTAGGGTGTTGTGGGCGGAGATCTCACCTCCTTGCCCGACCCGACAGATATTACGACTAAGCATAGTATACATTAAATAATAAAGACGAATGGCTGTATCGATTAAGCAGACCTCCGATGTAGCAGCTGTCATCACCGTCCAGGTGAGTGCAGCAGACTACCAACCCCAAGTAGATAAGGCACTGAAGAACTATCAGAAGAATGCTTCTATCCCAGGCTTCCGTAAGGGCCACGCGCCCCTCGGCCTCATCAAGAAGCAGGTAGGCACCTCGGTCAAGGTCGAGGAAATCAACCGTGCTGTCGTCAGCGCTCTCTTCGGCTATATCGACGAAGAGAAGCTCCAGATCCTCGGCAATCCCCTGCCCGTAGAGGACGCTAAGGAGTACGACTTCGCTACGGAAGAGAACTTCGAATTCTCCTACGACGTAGCCCTCGCTCCTAAGATCGAAGCTAAGCTCGAGAAGAAGGACAAGCTCACCTACTACCGCATCGTCGCTACCAAGGAAATGGAAGACGAGCAGATCAAGCGTATGCTTGAGAACGCTGGTAAGCAGATCGAAGCTGACACTGTAGAGGACAACGACGTCGTCTACGGCCGTGCCCTCGAGCTCGCTGATGGTCAGCCCAAGGAAGGCGGTATCGAAGCTGCTCAGGCGCTGATCCTCCCCCGCTTCACTAAGAGTGAAGCTGAGGAAGGCTAAGCTCATCGGTGCTAAGCTCGGTGATACGATCACCTGAGGCCCTTCGCTCTCTATGACGGTCAGGCTCCTGAGATCGCTTCACTCCTCCAGATCGAGAGGAAGCTGTCCCCCGCCCTCGATGGTGTAGCCTTCTCCTACCAGATCACGAAGATCTCACGCCGCGAAGCTGCTGAGCTCAACGATGCCTTCTTCACCGAAGCCTTCGGCGAAGGTAGCGACATCCGCAGCGAAGAAGCTCTGCGTAAGAACATCCAGGAGAGCTTCGCTGAGCAGTTCGCCACCGAGCGACTTCAAGTTCACGCGTGACCTGCGGGCCCTCCTTCTGAAGAAGGCTGGCAAGGTAGCTTACGACGAAGCTCTGCTCAAGCGCATCTTCCTCGCTCGCAACGCTGAGGCTAAGGTCGAAGATCTCGATCGTGACATGCCACAGATCATCGATGACATCACCTTCGACCGCATCAAGGGTCAGCTCCTCGAAGCTGCTGGTGTGCAGATCTCTGATGAGGACCTCAATAAGTTCGCCCTCATCGTAGCTAAGAACCAGTTCGCTATGTACGGCATGACTTCTGTGCCCGACGAACTGCTCGAGAACTACGCTCAGAGCATGCTCAAGGACGAGCGCACGAAGGAGAACCTCATCGACCGCGTCGCTGACTCCAAGCTTGCTGCTATCGCTAAGGAAGCAATCACCGTCACTGAGAAGGAAGTATCTCCTGAAGAGTTCAACAAGCTGATGAGCGAAGACACGAAGGCTTAAGCCTCGCTGTCCTCCCAGCAGATATATAGACAGAAGCCCCGTCGCAGATCCCTGCGGCGGGGCTTTTGTATTATCTGGTATAGAGCGATTGATATTTAATAAGAAGTTTGCTACCTTTACCATCAAGATAGACAAGGAGAGACACACCGACACACCCTCAGCGATCCTCTCCGACCAACGCATTACCCTCACCGACGTACCTTCTCCCTATGGCTGAGCGATAAGTCTTAAACGCATGCCCTGAGTACCTCTTTCATTCAAGAGGTAGGCACTCCGAGTAGACTCGCACAGCCGTACCATCCTCCTCAGACCCTCCCTTCCCGCTGCGAACACCAACCTACACGAGTAGGGGAGAGCCTTTAGCTTTACACCTTGATGTATCTCATTACCCTCCAGCAGGGGCGGATGAGGTCCACTCCACCCGTCGTCAGATCCCATTCGTTTCACCTTAGTTACCCAAAGACGCAAATGAAGAAGAGTTTACTCTTACTCCTATTCCTAACTCTTTCGATAGGAGTAGCATGGGCTCAAAAGAAGCAGATCACCGTCAAGGGATCGTCCTCGCTGTGGAGGACAAAGAGCCCATCGTCCCGGCCTCAGTCCAGTCTGTAGACTATCCTAATATCGGTACGCTGACCGACCCGAAGGGACGCTTCACCCTTCACCTCCCGAGGGAGCTCGCACGCTACGTGTGTCGAGCGTCAGCTATGCCAGTAAGGTCGTCACCATCACGGGCAAAGAACTTCGCATCCTCCTGGACAACGATGAGCAGTCCATCGACAAGGTTGTCATCGTAGCCTATGGTACGCAGAAGAAGCAGAGCCTCGTCGGGGCACAAGCCTCGATCAGTGGCAAGCAGCTTGCAGCCCGTCCCTATCTCTAATGCCTCGAACGCTCTGGCTGGTGCTGCTGCAGAGGTGCAGGTCACGACCTCATCGGGTCAGCCTGGCTCCGAAGCAGATATCCGTATCCGTGGCTTCGGCTCGGTCAATGCTTCCTCAGCCCCTCTGTACGTCGTCGACGGTGCCGTCTATACGGGCCGTATCTCGGATATCGCTCAGCGGGATATCGCTGATATCTCTGTGCTGAAGGACGCTGCTGCTACCGCCCTCTACGGCTCCAGTGCAGGTAATGGGGTCATCCTCATCACCACGAAGCGCAATGCTGGGCAGGCGGGTCAGCCTCACTTCACCTTCTCTACGAGCCAAGGCTTCTCTGTCCGTGGGCTTCCTGAGTACGATAAGATCGGTACCATGGACCACTACAAGGTCCGCTGGCAGCAGTGGTACAACACGCTACGCTACAATGAGCGCAATAAGAATAAGACTGATGAAGAGCTCGGTACGATCGCAGCCCTCCAGACTTATCAAGCGCTGAAGTACAATCCCTATAGTGGTATCGACTCCTACTATCGTAAGGACGCCAATGGGGTCTATCACCTCTCTAAGGGTGGCCCTGCTAAGGGTGCTTATCCTGGTATCCTCCTTCCTACCGGTGAGCTGAACCCCGAGATCAATGGCCTCCTCTATGGCGATGACCTCGACTGGTACAATGCCTTCTACCGCACGGGCCATCGTGGTGAGTACACGCTCAGCGGGGTCTCCGTACCGATAAGCTCCAGTCATACTCTCGCTGAACTACCTCAACGAGCGTGGCTTCATGATCGAGTCAGGCTACAAGCGCTACAACCTCCGTGCTAACCTCTCGTATGATATCCGCCCCTGGCTGACGCTCGGTACGAATATTGGGCTGACGCACACACGCTCCGAAGGTCCTCGCTCGCTCGGTGGTGCTTCTGCCAATGGTGCACACTTCTCCCAGACTGTCGCTCCTATCTATCCTATCCATGTCCACGACCCGCTGACGGGAGCATACGTCCTCGATGACCGCGGGAATAGGATCTACGACCACAGCGGCACCCGCCCCTATCGTAAGAACTACAATACCATTGAGCTGGCCTACCTCGACCACAATGAGTCGCTGCGTGATGCCTTGATGGGCCGTGCATCTCGATATTAAGCCTATTGATGGGCTTAAGCTCTCGCTTCAGGTAGCCTACGACCAGCGTAATACCCGCTCTAAGGTCCGCTACAACAACAAGACGGGGGATAATCCTCAGGGTGTGCTCAATGTGGATGTAGGTCGTGGCACGACTCTGACCTTCACACAGCTCGCTACTACACGAAGAAGCTGGGTAAGGATCATGAGTTCGAAGGGCTCATCGCCCATGAGAGCTATGATCTTGAGAGCTTCGGTATGTCGGGCTCGAAGGAGTTCCTGAAAGTTCATCGTCATCGATGAGCTCTCCAACTATACTCAAAGGTACGTTCGGTCAACTCCAGCACCGATGTCTATCGCAAGGAAAGTTACTTCGGTCGCTTCAACTACAACTACAGCGACCGCTACAATCTCTCACTGGCCTACCGCCGAGATGGCTCCAGTCGCTTCCATAAGAACAGCCGCTGGGGGAACTTCTGGGCCGTGGGTGCTGGGTGGAATATCAACTCCGAGAAGTTCATGAAGAACGTCTCTTGGGTCAACCGCCTCAAGCTCCGTGGCTCCTATGGACAGACGGGGAATGATGGGCTATCTGGCTACTATCCCTATCAGACTACCTACGGCTCCAGCAATAACCTCGATGAACCTGGTCTGCGTGTAGCACATGTCGGGAATACCGACCTGACGTGGGAAACTCAGATTACCTCTGACGTAGCTCTTGAATTCGGCCTCTTTGACCGAATCGATGGTACGATCGAAGTCTTTAATAAGGAGTCGAAGGACCTGCTCTTCCAGTATGAGCTCGCTGCCTCGACGGGTGTCGCCAGCATCGACCGTAATATTGGTAAGGTCCGCAACTATGGTCTCGAGCTCGAGCTCGGCGCTAAGATCCTGCGTATCGGTGACTTCTCCTGGAGCCTGCGCGCTAACGCTACGTGGCTGAAGAATAAGATCGTCAAGCTCCCTGACCTCAATCGTGAGGATGGTATCATCGTCGGGACGAAGAAGTATTTGGAAGGTCGTAGTCTCTATGACTACTACCTCTACGAATACCCTCGGTGTAGACCCAGCTGATGGTAAGGCTATGTACCGTCTCGACCGGAGAGTATCCCGATGAGCCTGGTCTCGAAGCTACAGGGTGAGCGCGCTACCTACACGAAGAATGGGGAAAAGGCTCGCAAGCACTATGCGAGCTCATCTATCCCTGATGTCTATGGTGAGCTTCTCCACGAACTTCCGCTACAAGGATATTGGCCTCAACTTCGTCTTTGCCTATCAGATCGGTGGTAAGTCCCTGCGATGGTCTTTATCAGAGCATGATGTCACGTGACCTTACTACGGGGACAGCTATGCACCCTGACCTCTATCGTGCTTGGCGCAAGCCTGGGCAGGTCACTGACGTCCCTCGCCTCGATGCAGACCCACAGAACTTCTCGACGATGACCTCTGACCGCTGGCTCATCTCTTCGACTGCCCTTGCACTGAAGAGTATCTCGATGAGCTACGATCTCTAAGCGCTTCGCTAAGAAGCTCTGGGGTCGATGGTGTTGGCCTCACCTTCGCTGCTGAGAACCTCTTTATCCTCTCCAGAGAAAAGGGCTAACCCCTTCAGCTGGCTACACAGGAGTCCATAACTCTGTCGGCTATGCTGCCCGCACCTTCACTACGACTCTCAATGTCACCTTCTAATCTTTGCCTACGATCATGAAGAGATTGCATACATACCTTGCTATAGCTGCTGGTGTGACCTTGCTCACGCTCCCAGCATGCAAGAAGGACTTCCTCGAAACGTCCTCCACCACCTCACTGGGGACAAGCAAGCTGAAGGGACCCAAGAAGGGCTCTTGGGGATCGTCAATGGCTACATAGTATGATGTACGCCTATAACTTTGGTCAGGGCTTCGGGGCTGGAGCACCTTCGCTCAACCTGCGCCTTGACCTGATGAGCGACGATGTCATCAATACGCAGCCTGCTTCCCTAAGAGAGTACACCTATCTGGGAGCGCATAATGAGCGTGGGGATGACGTCATCAACTTCCGGGCTTGGGACTTCTACTATACCCTCATCCAGCACACGAATATCGCTATCCGAGGCTTCAAGAAAACCCTGACAGAAGAGGAGCGTAAGGATAAGAAGATCCGCTACTCCGTAGGGGAAGCCTATGCCTTCCGCGCCTATGCTTATCATCAGCTTGTCCAGCTCTATGCTAAGCGCTACAATGCCTCGACGGCAGCCAGCGATCCTGGGGTCGTCATGCGTACTGATGAAGCGACTAACGCTCAGCTCTACGAAAAGGCTCGCCGTGGTACGGTCGCTGAAGCCTATGCGCTCATCGAGTCGGACCTGAAGATGGCTATGGAGACGCTCAAGGATCTGGATCAGAATAATTCGCGCAACCACCTACGCTACTCGACGGTCTGTGGTATCGCTGCGCGTGTGGCTCTCTGTAAGTCCGACTGGGCTGCAGCGGAGACCTATGCTAAGGAGGCTATCGCAAACGCTAACTCTAAGCTCCCAGGAGGGTGAAGAGCTCCTCGATGGTTTCAACGACTACACCGCCAACGAGTGGATGTGGGGCTACCGCTATGCAGAGACGCAGAACCAAGGCTATGGTACCTTCCTCGCCCAGTACTGACGAATTTCGATAACGGCTGGCAGGGACCACTTCGCTTCGCTGTGAATCGAAATATCTTCGACCAGCTGGGGACGAATGACGTGCGCCGCAAGTGGTGGTACTGCTATGACCTGGATCAGAATATCCCAGAGGATGTCGATGCTGGCTACCTCCCTCTGATCAGTGGGACACCAGGCTTCGAGATCACGGGACAGTGTATGAGTACCGCGTGCAGAACCACGCTTCCAGTAAGGGGACGTCCTCATCATGCGCCTCGGCGAGATGTACTACATCCAGGCTGAGGCTGAGGCTCGCCAGGGGAAGGATGCCGCTGCTCAGACGACGCTCTACACGGTAGTGAAGACGCCGATGCTGACTTTGTACAGCCCACGGAGACGGGGGATGCCCTGATCAAGAAGATCTTCCTGCACAAGCGCCTGGATCTCCTCTTCGAGGGGGTACGCTTCTTCGATATGAAGCGCCTGGGTATCGTGCCCAATCGCCTTGACAGCGAAGAACTTCCAGATCATTAAGGACTTCGCCGGTCCTGGTGGTGGTGAGACGAAGTACCAGGAGGCTATCGCGAAGAACCAAAATGCATCCTTCGAGACAATGCCTAAGACGCCGACGATAAGAACTGGCAGTTCAAGATCCCTTACTCAGAGATCAAGGTTAATCCTCTCTGTCAGCAGAATCCTTAGTGCTCTCTGACTGACTAAACGAATTAGCCCCTACGACTCACTGCAGAGTCGTGAGGGCTAATCCGTATCTAGGATATGCGAGGCTGAGGCTACCAGCTACCGGTGGCACCACCACCACCCGAGGAGCCTCCACCGAAACTGCCTCCACCGAAGCCGCCGCCGAAGCCTCCGCCACCCCAGCCGCCTCGATTGCGGCCTGAGTTGAGTAGAGCGCCGAGGAGCATGCCTCTCAAGAGCTCGTCATTATCCGACTGACGGCGGTGGTCGCTATGCGAATCGTGTCCGCAGTTGCGACAGCGGTAGTGTCGGCGCTCATAGCGCCCTCCATCGATAAGCTCTGTACGCTCAAGGGCTAGCGTACGGGCTCCACAGCGCTCGCAGCGTGTCCATGCATCACTGACGTCACGCCCAGCGGCCTCCACATAGTGACAGTGGCTACACTGATAGACCGAGTAGAGGCGTGAGCCGATCTCCATCTCCTTCTGCTCTGCAGGCGTCAGATAGCGCCAGCCCTCAGCCGAAGTAAGGGGCGCCATCTTATCCTGTCTACACTGCGGGCAGGAGCTGGCGAGGTGGCGTATTTCGTTCAGTACCCGACGTGCATAGAAGTGATAGAGTAGCCCTACGGGCAGGCAGATGATGTAGAGTAGGATGGGGTGGGTCTTAGCTCGGGCTTCGATCAGAGGAAGGCGCTCTCTGGCTAAGCGCGGTGTGCGGCTACGGAGCTTCTCCTCATAGAGGCTGGAGAAGGCGCTATATCCAGCAGAGAATACCAAGACACCGTAGAGGAGCCAGAGCATGAAGGTGAAGGACTCCCCTTCGCCACGTGCCGTCCTGCGGTCGGAGGTGTACTCCTCTCCTTGGAGCACCTTACCTACGGCTACTACACCATTATATATAGCTCCGTCATAGTCCCTTCGCGCATCAGCGGGATGATGTACTGTCGCTGGATGACGGCTGGCACGGACGTCGGTCAATATCCCTCCATCCCATAGCCCGTCTCGAAGCGGACCTTACGCTGGTCCATGACGACCAGCAGCAGGAGCCCGTCATTGCGGGTCTTCTGAGCCCAAGCCCCATAGCTCAAAGAGGTCCGTGGAGAAGCCTCGATATCTCGCCCTCGATACCGGAAGTATGACCGTGGCGAACTCTACACCCGTCGTCGACGGATCTCGTAGAGTGCTGCATCGATGTGCCTTTCGCCCTCGCAGCACTGATGTAGCCCTCGGGGTCGGAGAGCAGGCGGGTGCTGTCGGTCGTGAAGACATTCGGTACGAGCTCGGGCGTATAGACCTTCCCATCGGCCCAAAGACCGAGTGGGAAGAGGCTAATGAGGGCGAGCAGGAGGAGATGTCGGAGCGCTCTATCCATCCTGTAGCGGCATAGTCGTTTTAAGTGGGGGATTACTCCGTAGAGAAGTCGACGGTGGGTGCTATCGCCACCAGCCCGAGCCGTGAAGTAGGGGCGCTCACGGAAGCCTGCGAGACCAGCGACGACGACGGTGGGAACTTGTTGCGGTGCGTGTTGTACTGCTGAGCAGCATCATTGAAGTCGCGGCGCGCCCTAGTGATACGGTTTTCCGTCCCTTCGAGCTGTGAGGAGAGGTCATGGAACTGCTCGTTAGCCTTCAGGTCGTACTCTCTCACGACGACCATCAGACGAGAGAGGCAGAGGAGAGAGCATCCTGACTGCTGGAAGCGCTGTGGTGCGAGCTTCGTCCATATCGTTGGCATTGATCGTCGTTGAGGTAGCCTTTGCTACGAGCCGTGATGACGCTCTCGAGGGTCTCACGCTCGTGAGAAGTATAGCCCTTTGACGACATTCACCAGATTGGGGATGAGGTCGCTACGACGCTGGTACTGGTTCTCTACCTGGCTCCACTTGTTCTTGACATTCTGGTCAATAGTGACGAGGCCGTTGTACTTAGAGATCCCCCAGATGGCAAGGAGGACGATGACAGCTATCTGCGATAGCCCACTTAGGGAATTTCATTGTTTGCTTACTGTTTTAGGCCGTCTCAGGGGAGTGTATCCGGACAAGATGACGGAGGTTAGTGAATACTTACTTTTGATGTACGATGTACAAAGATTGTGCCAAGGTACACAAATTGTCGGACTTACTTGTGTTGCAAAGTCTTTCTCTACGGAGTCAGATAGAGGGCTGTGGGCATGGTAGGTATAGCCTTCTATGGAGGGTAATGGCTCCCAGCTATAGTCCGCTCCTTCGCATGTCATAGGTGGGGCGTATGAATCATATTGGTCATGGCGAACTTCATAGGTCACTGTCGTGACCCATAGAGGTCGTCATGCCAACCCATATAGGTTCGCCCGCCGACTCTATTAGTTTGTTGCTCCGCGAGGGATAAAGTTGTGGACGAGTAGCAGATAAGTTTCGGGCTACGTACGGCTCTAATATCTACGTACGTGGATATTTGGATTGACGTGCCTGGTCTTTAAGACTACGTACATAGATAGAAGAAAACCACTACATGAAGGCGCTTTTTCTTCACGAGAAGGACACTTTTCCTCCGCTGGATAAGAGGAATACTCGCGATAAGGCGAAGGGCTTGCGTGTCACTTCGGAGAGGTATGTCGGGTAGCTGAGTGCGATACCTTAGCACACTGCGTAGGGGACAGGACTCGGCCGCCAGTCTCAGTATAGGTCGATATCCCTACCCCCATACCTCCATGTGCGAGTACCGCCTCCCGCTGCAGACCCATGAGAGTCTTGCAGTGAAGGCGTAGAAGTCAGGGGATGGTATCGGGAGGGAGCTTAGCTCTGCGCAGTCTCTAAGAGCGCCTTAGCTGCGGCACCGGGTGACATCGGAGAGCTTGCTACCGCTCTGCATGCGTGCGATCTCATCGATGCGCTCCTCTGCAGTGAGGTGACGGATGTAGCTGCGGGTGCTTGCCTCGCCGTGCTCCTTGTAGATGTAGAAGTGGTCTTCGCCCGCTGCGGCTATCTGAGGGAGGTGCGTCACCGCCAGGACCTGCATGCTCTCACCCATGCGGCGAAGGATCGTGGCGATGCGCTCGGCGGTCTCGCCCGAGACGCCCGTATCGATCTCGTCGAAGATGATCGGGAGGCTACGGCGGTCAGCGATGAGTGCCTTGATAGCGAGCATGAGGCGGAGATTTCCCCAACCGAAGCGATCTCCGCTACGGGCTCGGGCTCGATCTCCTTATTTGCGGAGAAGAGGAAGGTGACGTGATCCAGCCCGTGAAGGGTGGGAGCGTCTAAGATATCCTGACGGATGACGAAGCGCACATGAGGCATGCCCAGCTCGTGGAGCGTGGTGATGAGGGCGCTTCGATAGTGCGAGCGGCCTGGTGCGGGTCTTACTGAGGGCTTTCCCTGAGGCGGAGAACCTCAGCTTCGCGCTTCTTGAGGGCTTCGGAGAGGCGGTGAGGTGCTCGTCAGAGGAGTTGATTTGCTCAAGACGGCTGGAGAGATCATCCCTGAGGGCGATGAGTTCGTCGCAGCTCGCGAGGCTGTGCTTGTGTAGGAGCCCACGGATGAGGTCCAGGCGTGCCTCGACCTTCGCCAGACGCTTCGGGCTGAAGGTCACTCTGCCCTCGTCGCTCATCGAGCTCGCCAGATCTTGAGCTCGATACGTGCGTTTCTCCAGACGCTCGCACCACTCAGCGGCGGGCGTGTGGTAGCGGCGAATGCTTTCCCGACGGAGCGCAGGGCATGAAGAGGGCGGGTAGGCGCCGTGCTCGTCATCCTCGAGGGCAGAGGCCGCACTGCTGAGCCCTCACGGATCTCTTTGGGCGTGGGAGAGCTGACGCTCTTCCTCTTCGAGCGATTCGAGTTCGCCCGACTCACTTCGGCTTCCTCCAGCTGGTCGTATTGGAACTGTAGGTAGTCCTGCTCGCGCCTCAGCTCTTCAGCCTCCCTGACAAGCCTCCTTCGCAGGCACGCTGCTCACTGCGGAAGGAGCGGAAGGCTGCCTGATATTCGCTGAGTAGGGGTAGCTCTCCGCTGTACAGATCGAGGACGGAGAGCTGGAAGCCTGCATCGCCGAGGAGGAGATTCTTGTGCTGCGAATGGATGTCTATGAGGTATTCGCTCAGACGCTTCGAGGAGCTGGAGCGAGGCGGGGTGATCGTTGACGAAGGCGCGGTTTGCCCTTGGCCGTGATCTCACGGCGCACGATGCACTCTTCCTCGTCGCTATCGATGTCTTCCTCTCGAGCATGGCCTCACGGCTGCGTCAGGGCGTGGGTGAAGCGGGCTTCGATGACGCAGCGCTCAGCCCCAGGACGGATCGTGGAGCTATCGGCACGCTGCCCCATCAGGAGGGCGATCGCACCGAGGAGGATACTTACCAGCGCCCGTCTCTCCCGTGATGACGGAGAAGTGCGGGTGAACTGGATGGTGAGCTCGTCGATGAGCACGAAGTTCCGAATGCTGAGACTCTGAAGCATAACTGAGTGAAGGGGATTAGCGGAGTGCCTGCAGCTGGTCTCCCGCGTGGGGAAGAGCTGGCGAAGGCGCTCAGAGAGAAGAAGACGCTCGCTCTGGGGTGCGGAGCGGAAGAGCTGGATAAGCTCGGGGAGCTTGGTCTGCTCGAGGTCGGAGAGTGCGACCGAGCGGGAGCGGATCTTGCGAAGCCTCACGAGCTCCTTAGTGACCGCGAGGAGGACCTCACGGCCTCCCCTCAGGGCTGGAGGAGAGGCGGTCTGCCCCTCACGGTGGTAGCGGTACCAGCACTGGCGGTAGCGCCCATCTTCCCTGCGAGGTCAGGTACTCCAAGCGTCGTGCAGTGACAGACCACGCTCGGTACTGCTCCAGCCCTTCCAGTCGGGGTGACTCATAGCTGAGGCCACGAGGGCGCTCAGGCGAGGCTGGAGGCGACTACCTCCGAGGGGAGAGAAGCTATCGAGGTCGCTCGCGATGACGTACAGCGCGTAGAAGGAGCAGAGCGCCACCAGCGGGTGCTCGGGCCCGTCTCCCTGATAGGTGAGTGGGTCGCCTGGTAGGTAGGTGAAGGTGATGCTGGGATCGCGCAGGAGAAGCGTCGGCCTCATAGTCCGTGCCGTAGATGGGGCGACGGGCGGAGATGACCAGCTCGCCCTTTGTATTCGCCTGCTTCGCTGCGCTCTTGCAGGGTGAAGATGAAGGAGACATCGATACGCTCACCCTCCTTGTAGGCAAGGTCCGTCCAGCGTGTGCGACCGAGGAGGTCGGTGAGCTGGCGACGCAGACCCTCGTAGTATCTGCCCTTCGCTACCCAGCGCCTCTGTCCGTAGCTCACTGTCGCCCGCAGCTCCTGCGCCTCGTAGTGGCAGCTCCCAGCGTGAGGATGAGTAGGACGAGGTGGAGTAGACGCATCAGGCTTGACTTGATGGGCAGATGAAGGGAGTGTTATTCGCCGAGGCGCTTGATGATGAAGCTCGCGATGTCGTGGGCTACAGCATCCTTGCTCTTCAGCTCGTAGGCTTCGATAGAGCCCTCACGGTCGAAGATCGTGACCTTATTCGTCTCATGGGCGAAGCCAGCACCAGCATCTTGCAGGCTATTCAGCACGATGGCATCGAAGTGCTTGGCGTGCATCTTACGCTTAGCCTCCTCGACACCGGCATTACTCTCGAGGGCGAAGCCGACGAAGAACTGCTCGGGGCGCTTTGCGGCGCGAGCGTAGCAGCGATGTCGGGATTGGTGACGAGCTCAAGCTCCATCTCCGCCTCGTCCCTCACGCTTGATCTTCTCGGTGTAGTGATAGCGTGGGCGGTAGTCGGCGACGGCAGCCGAGAAGATAGCGATATCAGCCTCCTCGATGACCTCCTCCGTAGCCTGTAGCATCTCTTCGGCCGTCGTCACACGGGTGGTGCGGACAGCTTCGGAGGGCTTGAGTGACGAAGGCCGAGGATGAGGTCGACCTCCGCGCCACGACGAGCGAACTCCTCCGCCAGAGCGATGCCCATACGGCCCTGTAGAGTGATTGCCGATGAAGCGCACGGGGATCGATAGGCTCGTGCGTCGGCCCAGCCGTGATGACTACGCGACGCCCCTCATAATCGAGGGTAGAGGAGAAGAAGTCTTCGAGTGCAGCGACGATACCTTCGGGCTCTTCCATGCGACCTTACCGACCAAGTGGCTGGCAAGCTCACCTGACTGAGGCCTCGATGATGAAGTTGCCACGCTGACTCAGTAGGTCGAGGTTGTCCGTCGTCGAGGGTGGGCGAACATATCCAGGTCCATCGCTGGAGCGATGAAGACGGGAGCCTTCATCGAGAGTAGGTCGTCAGGAGCATGTTGTCCGCTACACCGTGCGCCATCTTCCCGATGGTGGCTGCGGTAGCGGGTGCGATGACCATAGCATCTGCCCACAGCCCGATATCGACGTGGCTATTCCACGTGCCGTCACGTCCGCTGAAGAACTCGCTGATGACGGGGCGTGAGCTCAGTGCTGAGAGGGTGATGGGCGTGATGAACTCCTTCCCCGCGGGGGTGATGACGATCTGTACCTCCGCTCCCTTGCGCACGAGAAGACGCGTCAAGACGGCGGCCTTGTATGCCGCGATACTCCCCGAGATGCCGAGGACGATATGCTTACCGCTGAGGATGCCCATTATAGCTTACGTGTCTCTTGGTAGAGGCGGGAGAACCAGCGCTTCGTCTCGAGCGGGAACTGTGCACCCATGACCCAGTTGTAGTACCCAGAGTCCTTGCGGAAGACCTCCGTGACGGGGACACCTTTGTACTTGCCGAAGTTGATGACGATCTCGTCCTTATCGTTGTACGCCAGGCTCGAAGTCCACACGACGCCCGTGGTAGAGAATTCTGCCAGCGCGGGATATCGTTCTTGAGGTCTTCGGGATAGCGGTCGAGCTGGGCTTCGAGGACTTCGAAGGTAGCCAGCGTGTCCGCCTCAGCCGAGTGGGCATTCTCCAGCGTCTTGTCGCAGTAGAACTTGTAGGCAGCCTCGAGTGTGCGGCGCTCCATCTTGTGGAAGATCGTCTGTACGTCGACGAAGTGGCGGTCATCGAAGTCCACAGCGACGCCAGCACGGAGGAATTCCTCGACGAGCATCGGTACGTCAAAGCGGTTGGAGTTGAAGCCCGCGATATCACAGCCCTCCAGCCAAGTGTAGAGGCTGCGTGCTACTTGCGCGAAGGTGGGGCAGTCAGCGATATCGGCATCCGTGATGCCATGCACGGCAGAGGCCTCTGCGGGGATGGGCATCTCGGGATTGATGCGTCGGGTCTTGGTCTCGCGCTCGCCGTCGGGGCTGATCTTCAGGATCGAGATCTCGACGATGCGGTCACGAGTGATCTGTACGCCCGTCGTCTCCAGGTCAAAGAAGACGATCGGGCGCTGTAGATTAGCTTCAGCGTGCACAGGTGTAGTGCCCTCGGCTACTATTCGCCCAAGAGCTTCATGCGGGATGATCAGGGCGGTGATGTCGACACCTTCGTCGCTGGTGAGCGGGGTGATGACACCGGCACGCGTCTGGTCGTTGAGGCTGAACTGGATCTGCTCGCTCGCTACGTTCTGCAGGAGGCGCTGCAGGTAGCTGAAGTCGAAGCCGATGCGCAGGCGCGTACCAGCCTGCTGACCGGAGCAGGAGATCGTCTCCTCAGCTGCGATCGAGAGGTCAAGGTCCTGACCCGTGATGCGGATCGAGTCATCAGCGAAGTCGAGGATCACGAGGCTGCTGGCACGGTTCGAGAAGAGCGAGACGCGCTTCGAAGCGAAGAAGAGCTGATCCTTGTCGACGATGATATTGTGCACCGAGCTGGTGGGATGACGGAGTTGTAGTTGGGGAACTTCCTCGAGGAGACGTGCCGTGAGCGAGCTGCTGGGCATAGAGAAGCTGGCATTGCGCCCGTCGAAGCTGATGGTCACTTCGCCTGCTTCCTTCGCGAGGATCCCGCGGGTCAGGAGCTGTGCGATACGAGCGGGAGGCAGAAGGATGCCGTCTCACCGCACTTGATGTTGGAGTCGGTGTAGCGCACGAGGATGCGGGCCGTCGGAGGCTACCGTGATGAGCTTTGTCAGGGAAGAAGTCGAGATAGACCCCTGTCATGATGGGGCGCGGTGTCGTCATCGCTGGCAGCGTAGAGGGTGCGCTCGAGACCTTCAGCAGGCTCTGAGCGGGCATGACGATGGTGCGAGCTTCGTCAAGTTCGATGCCCTGAGGATAGATGTCCGCAGAGGTAGAGAGGAGCTGTAGTGCCCGTTGCTATAGGTGATGGTAGCTTTCCGCCTTCGCTATCGACGTCGATCTCGATAGGCTGGTCGGAGAGCTCTTGATAGCGTCGAGGATGATGTTGCTCTGTACGGCGAAGGAGCCATCTTCCCCGAGGTTATTGACTTCGAGAGCGCAGGTCAGGCGGTTGCTCTGGTCTGCGGCGGTGAGGGTAAGTATGTTGCCCTGAAGCTCGAAGAGGATGATTTTTCGAGTACGGGACTGCTGCTACACTTTTTCTGATTGATGACCTGGCTACAGCCTGGAGCTGCAGGAGCAGGTCGTTGCTGGTGACAGTAAATTTCATGCTGTGCGAATGTATTTTTGTAGTACAAACTATACGGAATTCCTGCCGGATCAGCGCTATACACGAGAGGCGCAGCCCGTCAGCTGTGCCCTCCTCTGCGCCTCACGAGTAGCTACCAAGCGCATGCACTCGTTTTCGCCCATCGCTACATCACTGCTCATAGATAAAGTCTTTCGAATAGCTTTCTATTCTTTCATGCTCAAGGACTGTTTCCGAAGCTCTACGGCCATTCTTTTGCAGTCTCAAGGAGCTGTTTCGACGCTCACGGTTATTCTTTGGGTCTACGTGTCACAAATCTACGTGCGTAGATCTTATGATCCTCCTGCGTGGTCTTTTATGATCACGTACGTAGACGAAGGTTTTGCACTACTGCGTCTGCTACTTCTTCCTGAGATGAAATGCGTGTTTCTTCGAGGTGAGCTGAGCTTTTCTTCAAGAGAAATGATGTGCCAGTTTCGTATGGTGAAGTGTCTAGAATGAACGCTCCCAACAGCGTCCTAATGGAAGGAACCGCCATGGGGAGCGCTGAGATAGGGGTGAGCTTACGCTCGAGGGGCGGACGCTTAGAGGTCTTGCTTGATGTCCTCCAGCTCGACGAGCTTTATCTCATGATCGCATAGATCGTCAGACCGCTGGGGCTGTGGATCTGGAGCTCTGAGATGTTGCGTCGGTGGGTGATGACGGTGGGTCGAGAGGTAGAGCTGGCCCGCGATCTCTTGTTCGTCACTGCCCCTTGACGACGCAGATGATGATCTCGCGTCTGCGTGGCGTGAGGGTCTGTGAGTCCGAGGCGAGGGGCGCTGAAGGCCTGCTCTGCAGAAGCTGATCGATGGGGCCGGAGATCTGCGTGGGGAGTCGGCGAGGTGAATCGCACGTCGAACTCCTTGAGGATGCCCGTCATAGAGCCTGCAGCACAGCGCGATGAGCTTCGTGTGCTCAGGGAGATGGGGAGGCAAGCCTCGGAGTGGGACCCTGTCAGGAGGGATTGATGATGAAGATATCCGCAGAGATGACTGAGGCGATGTTCTTGCCACCACGACGGTTGTCATCGAGGAGGTAGATGATCTCAGCTTATAGTGGAGGAGCTTAGGCAGCTGAGCCCAGCCCCTGATCGGACGATGGAGGACGGCTCTGCGACAGCTATCTTGATAGGCGTGACCATGGGATATATCAGCTTGTGGTAGAGTAGCGGTCCTGGTCTATAGTGATGCCTGCTGGGGAGTGCGAGAGCGGTGTGACCTTAGCCTGCTGGCTCTCCAGATATCTCGATGAAGGGCGAAGATCGCGTCCTCGATATAGTTGTGGACCAGCGAGGTCGACTTCGACGGCGAAGATATCGCTGAGCACGGCGGTCATCTCGCAGCCCGTCGGAGCGGTGTAGTACTTGATCAGGAGGTTCTTGAGCTCGGTGATCTTGAGCTCGATCTGGTCGTGACGCTTGATGAAGATGCCGATGTTGTAGTTGCTGTCGCGCTCGCCCGCCATGAGCTTGCGGGCATAGGGGAAGACGACTCGGTCCTCGTAGTTCATGTGCTTTACGCACCTCTTCGGCGTACTCATCGAAGAAGCGGCGTAGTGACATACATCAGGTCTTGAGGGCAGTTCGACATCGTTGAGAGGAGGCGCTGGCGGATCAGCGGTAGTGAAGTCGAGGAAGTAAGAGTGCGAATTGATCGCGACTTCAGCAGGCTATCCAGATGCACCGAGGCGATGAGTCTCGGGCGTGGGCTCGTATCCATCGATGATCGAGCTATTGAAGAGGAGAAGCAAGGTCTTGACATCGACACCATGCTCTTGGCATACCTGGCCGATACTTTGGTCACCAAAGCCCAAGGATGCCGAAGCGCGAGATGATGAGCAGTGCGCTGGCGCTGCCTAAGATGACGTCACTGATGCGGGTATGAGCTGTGAAGGGTGACGTAGGTGTGACCTGAGGTGTCTGTATGAGTTCATTGATCTGCCGTTGAGGGATACTCGTGGAGGCTGTGCTTGGAGGCTCGCCCGATGAATGTAGGGCAAAGGTAGAGCATCATCCTACCGAGTACAATCCACTTAATTAGGTAGATGAGGCGCAGATAATCATTACAAATGGGTATTGTGGCCTCTTCTGAGTTGGTCTACCTTGTATCAGTGAGAGTGATACGGCTTTAGAAGCAACTCGACTCTTGTAAATAGTAAACCGTTTAAGTGATAATCGAATGACCTGGCTATCTCGGGAGATGGCCAGGTCAGCTTTTATACCTATGCTTCGACTACACGATACCGCTCGGTAGCGTGGCATAGCACCGTGATGGCTGCAGACGAAGGCGGCGACACGTGGCAAGTGCGACAGCCTCAGATGACTCCTCCCAGCCAATAGCGCTGAGACAAAGCCTGCGGTGAAGGAGTCGCCAGCACCACCGTATCGGCTACCTTGATGGTAGGCCGATGGATGGAAGACACTCCTCTCATGATAGATCGAGCATCCGTCTCGCTCCGCGGGTTAGGATAACTGCGCGCAGACCGTAATCGGTGAGCACCTGACGGCAGACGGCCCACATCGCCCTCGAGCCCCTGAAAGAGGCGTGCGACGATGCACCTCCTCGTCGTTGAGCTTCAGGATATCTGCGTGCTCCAGTGACGTGGATCGTCTCACGGGTATAGTACTGCAGGCGGAGGTTGATGTCGAAGATACGTAGGCTTCCCTCGGGCATCGCCTTGAGGAAGCTGAGGATCGCCGTGCGAGATGCCTCGTGGCGCTGTGCGAGCGAACCGAAGCAGACGGCATCAGTGCGCTGTGCCAAAGCTCGCAGCTCGTCGGTGAAGGCGATATGATCCCACGCGACGCCCCTCGGAGATCTCACATGTGGGGCTTCCTGCAGCAGAGAGGGTGACCTGTACCGTGCCGGTGGGGTAGTCCGTCTCTTGTAGAATGGCAGGAGCTGGCGTGCCTGGAGCTCGGCCTTGATCTCTCGCCCAAGGCATCACGCCCGATAGCGCTGACAGAGATAGCTTCGTGCCCGAGCTGCTGGCAGTGGAAGGCAAAGTTGGTCGGTGCGCCACCAAGGGCCTTGCGGTCAGGGAAGACATCGAAGAGCAGCTCACCGATGCCGACGATAGTATACTTTTCATTGGGTAGAGTCACAGATAGTGTGGATGGATCTGGATGAAGGAGGGCTATCGGCGCCAGAAATGGCTTTGGTCTTCGTGACTTTCGTGGCCTCTTTGGCGAAGAGTCGCGAAGAAGCTTTGTGCTTGAGATGCTGCCACACCGATGAGGGCGGGGCGAAGATCTCCCAGATGGAGAGTACATAGGATGTACTTGCTGTAATTTGCCGAGCTTCCCATGGGTAGAGTCTGCCCACCAGTGCCGATGAAGCGCTGATGGCGGGTGGACTTATAGCCGAGTTTGTTGAGGATGGTGCCGACGACGGGGATGGTCGGCAGTAGTGCTGATCGCCTCGCCTCGGACATAGGAGGTGACCAGCTCAGAGCCGTGGTCGCGGATATAAGTCAAGCCACGTGCGACCTCGGGGAAAGTCTCATCCTGCAGGAGGAGCGTCTGATAGCGAGCCTGCTCATGACGAGGTATGAGCCTCGCTGGTGCAGTAGCGCGGGAGGGACTATCGTAGCGCCAGCTTTGCGTGAAGGTGATGAGGTCGAGACGCACATTCAGACGCTGTGTCTGAGCGAGTGCTCGGCGGGCTACGATATCACGTACGATCTTGGTGATCCAGGGGCGCAGGAGCACTGTCAGCAAGATAAGCCCGACATAGCCAGCTGCCAGATAGAGGAAGCCTATCGCAGGGGATTCGCCACTCCATGTGCCGGAGCAAAGCCCAGAGCGATATTCAGCGCGAGGAAGAGGAAGAAGAAAAGGAAAGCAATCAGCACCCAGAAGACGATCTTTCGCGGTGCCACGGGCCATCGATCCTCCCAGTGATAGTGTCGATATCGATACGCTCACGGCTGAGGTGACCGAGATGATAGACGAACTTAGGTAGTGAGAATCCACTTTGCTTAGACTTCATATGCGCTATGTATACTTAGAATATATGGAGGAGAGAGGAGGCGAATACACGGAGCTACAGACCTCCCTGTGAGCGCTGCTCGTGTATTCGCCTCGGCCTTTAGGACTGACTTCGCGGCGAAGACTAATCGTTGTCTTGATCTCATCGAGCAGATCGTTGGTCTCTCTGGTGAGCTTTTGTTGCGGTAGCGATTATAGCGGTCCTTCGCTCGCAGTACCCTTCGATCGATGTTGCCGCGAGCGCGCTCACGCTGCTGGAGCAGTTATCCGAGAAGCTTCGCGCTTACGACGGTCGGAGAGGCAGCTGTGATGCCCCCGTGGCTGCGCCGATGAGCACACCGAGGAAGAAGTTTCGCATTTGAGCACTTAGACATAATCCTTGTTCGATTAGAGATTAATACATGTATGAACAGTGTAAAGGCAAGATTATTTCTTGACTATACACTGTATTTGTGGATGAACTCATATGATAGATAAGTATCTCATGACCCTCCCTCCAGTGAACCCAGTAGCTGGGATTGACTTCGGAGGCCTGGAGACCTTTCGCCCACTCTTCCTCTCGATGACCTCTTCTCTGTCGGGGCATGCACTGTAGTCTCACACCTGTATCTTCATCCATTCGCCCTGGACATCGCGGATGAAGAACTCTCCCGAAGCTGTCTTGTATGAGGGTGATCTTCTTCCTGGGCAACTTTCGGGTGGGGTAGAAGTCCAAAGGGAGACGTTCGCCTTCCTCTCCTCTCGGCACGTACGTATATTGCTGGAGGAACTTCCCTGCGCTGTCGATCTGATATGGGCACTACCTCGAGGGTCTTCCATTCATCTCCGACGCGCACTTGGATAGGCTTGCCCGCCTCTGGTCTCTTGCAGAAGTATAGGCGTAGCTCACTCCAATAGTAGACGAAGATCTTACCATCGAGTAGGGATCGCGCGAAAGGTCGTTTTCCCGTTATGGATATCCAGGTAGAGGGTGCCGTCAGGATTCTTGAGGCAGTAGTGCGCGAGTACAATGTTAGTCATCCGTGAGCAGAAGAGCGTGAGCGACGAATGTGTAGCCGTCATCCTCATTCATAGTCTGTTGACTATTGCTTTGCTTTTGCTCCGCAGCCAGAGATGCCGAGGAGTGGAGAGCCCGGAGTAGGGCAAAGGTCATCTTATTCATACGGCAAATCTAGCGAAAAAGCTCACCTCACTATCATACGGGATGATGTGAGAAGAAGGAGTTAATAGGAAGGCTTCCCGCCTCGTCGTTGAGGGTGTGGGAAGCCTTCCTTTATGACTCGTGTGAGGTGAGCTGCTTGTCGCTATACGCTTAGCAGCTGTACTTGACGAGAACCCGTCTGGGGTGTGAGGATCTTGTCTCCTTCTCCAGCGAATCCAGTAGATGGGATTCTTGTTCGCTAAGCTTGGAGATCTTCTCCCAGCCCCTCTTCATCGACGATAGCATCATCTGCGTAGAGGGCCGAGTCGATGCACTGCTTGAGCTTCATCCACTGCCTGGATCTCACGCACGAAGAAGTCCTTCACGCCGAAGCTGTCTTGCTATGAGGTGATCTTCTTTTGCTGGGATCCGCCTCGGGCTGGGAGAAGTCGATGTCAGCGGCTCGCTTTTGTAGACCCTAAGGGAGAGAACATATAGTCCTGCAGGTACTTCGACGTGCTATCAACGTGATACTGGGAGCACGCTCATGATCTTTCCACTCATTGCCTCACTCGCACCTCGATAGGCTTCCTCCTCGGGCTTCTGCAGAAGAAGGCATAGATCTCGCTATCGGGGAAGTAGATGAAGATCTTTTTCGAGAGCAGCGAGTCGCTGAGCCTCCTCGTCGGAGTAGCTGATATTGCAACAGACCGTGCCACTCAGGATTTTTGAGGGTATGAATTGGCGCTGTGGTATCGGTTTCCGAGGGTAGAGAGAGGCGATGAAGTCATAGCTACTGTCACTGCTTTGCTCTGCTTCGCAGAGCTGCGGCAGGCACACAGGAGCGTAAGGAGCCCAAGCAGGGCTGTCGTAATCTTATTCATGCTGCAAAATCTAAGGAAAAGCCCACCACACTATCATCTCGTAGAGGGAGGAACTAATATGAAGGCTTCCCGCCTCGTCGTTGAGGGATAGGGAAGCTCTTGCTTTTGTGTTGATGTGTTAGCTATATGCTGCAGCCGTACTTGAAGTAGAACCCCGTCTGGGTGAGGATCTTGTCTCCCTTTCTCCAGCGAATCCAGTAGATGGGACTCTTTCGCTGAGCTTGAGATCTTCTCCAGCCCTCTCATCGACGATAGCATCTCGGCAGAGAGTGGGCGTCAGTCGATGCACCCTGGATCTTCATCCACCGCGTTTTGATCTCACGCACGAAGAAGTCCTTCATGCCGACGCCCGTCTGCATGAGGGTGATCTTCTGCTGGTCGGCCTCGCCGACAGAAGTCGACGTCAGAGGGCCTGCTTTTGTAGACCCAAGGAGAGAACATATAGTCCTGCAGGTACTTCGACGTGCTATCAACGTGAATGCTGGGGCGCTCAAGGATCTTCCATCTTTCACTGCCTACTCGTCTCGATAGGCTTCCCCTCCGGGCTTTCGTGCAGATAGCTGATAGATCCCGTTATCGGGGAAGTAGATGAAGATCTTTCCGAGAGCAGTCGAGTCGCTGAAGCCCTTCGTAGAAGCCCTTTTCAGTAGAGTAGCGATATTGCAACAGACCGTGCCATCAGGATTTTTGAGGACGTAGAACATGCCGTTGGTATCGGTTTCCGAGGGGATAAAGAGAGAGGCGATGAAGTCATAGCCACTGTCATTGCTTTGCTCTTTTGCTTTCGCAGAGCGGCAGGATACACACAGGAGCGTGTAAGGAGCCCAAGCAGGGCTGCCGTAATCTTATTCATGCTGCAAAGCTAAGGAAAAACCCATGGTTCACTTGTCGTTCTTCCTATCGCCGCCTATCGATAGCGCGACGAGGTAGCCCTGCTAGTACCGCGGGGAGTTTAGCGGATGAGCTATCCTCACCAATAGGCGTACTTGGTCGTAGAAGTCCGAGAGTGGCGTGAGAAGCCTGTCCCTCGCCTCCATCGGATCCAGTAGGTTTGATAGGCTGAGCTGCGCTGGGATATTTTCTCCCAACTCTCTAACCCGATCTCGCCGCACATAGTGGGTAAAGTAGGAGCCGAGTCGATGCATAGCTGGAGCTTCATCCATTCAGCACGGATCTCGCGCAGGAAGAAGTGCTTGATCTCGGAGCCATCTTTGTCGTATCTCAAACTGCTGTGATGGGTCTTCCCGTGGGACGAGGTAGACGTTGACCAGACGCGACTCCTGCCCTTTCTCTATCTTAGGGCTGTACATGTAGCGCTGGAAGAACACCTGACGGTGCGATCGACACGGACGGACTGGCATGGTTTAGGAGCTTCCACTCGTCACCGACAAGGATCTGGAGAGGCTTCCCTTTTTGTTTCTTGCAGAAGAACCCGTAGGACCCCATTCGCCCAATAGTAGATAAATATTTTCTCACCGAGGGCAGAGTCTCACGCTGGAAGCCGCCGCTCATAAGGGCCATGTTGCACTGACATCGTCCCATCAAGGTTCTTGATGAGATAGCATGCCATCTGCTTCCACCTTTGCCATTGAAAAAGCGTGGCGACGAAGTCGTAGCCCCATGTCTTTGCTTTCGGCTTGATGAGGCGGCAGGAGGAGTTGAAAAGGATGGAGTAGCCCGCGAGCGCGTGAGCTTCTTCATAGCGCAAAGCTATGAAAACGCTTGCCTGCATACTGCTCAGCATTCCCATAGCTCATAAGAGCAAAGTCTTCCCATCTCGCCAGCATGCGGATGAAGACGGTGCGGACAGTGATGCGTGCCGCGCTTAGTGCACTCGACGCTCTGGTACTCCAGGTAGTCCTGTGGGACTGCAGACCTTGCCCCACTCACGCCAGCGGATCCAGTAGGTAGGATTGTCCTCGCTCACCTGCAGCTGAGCCGGATCTCCAGTCTCTAAATTCGCAGCTCTGGCAAGACGCGCTGTCTATA
>BNJU01000192.1_pt1 | contig 41705 bp, 49 predicted proteins | sample 8539281 | NCBI WGS metagenome assembly BNJU01 (sample SAMD00202456, study PRJDB9452) | human saliva metagenome | isolation source: human saliva | place: Japan
CCTGAGCGCCATCCTGCTCACCCACGGTCACGCCGACCACGTGTGGGATAGTCAAACACTCATCGAGGCCGCCCACGCCGAGGGCCTGCTCACCAGTGACGACGCCGTCGACGTGCCGGTCTACATCCCCGAGCGCGACCGCTACCGGCTCGAGGAGCCCGACATCACCACCGGTATCAGCGCCAACGGCATGAGCTTCACCGACATGGCCGGCGGCGAGTGGAAGCAGCCCGCCGACATCCGTCTCTTCCCGGGAGACGGTTTCTCCCAGGCCATCGAGCTGGCCCCCGGCATCGCGCTGCGCGCGGTCCCGGCTCCGGGTCACTCGGAGGGCTCCACGCTGTTCTTCTTCGAGGCCCGCCTGGCCGACAACGCCCCTGCTCTACGAGGCCGAGGTCATCGATGACGACCCCGCCGTCGCCGACGAGGAGCACACCTACCTCATGGCCCTCGACGGAGACGTCATCTTCAAGGGCTCCGTGGGACGCACCGATCTGCCCGGCGGGGACCAGGTTCAGATGCTCGCCACCCTGCGCTTCCTGGCCAACGCCGTCGACCCGGCCACCATCCTGCTGCCCGGGCACGGCGCAGTGACCACCATGGAGCACGAGCACCACGGCAACCCCTCACCTCGCTGAGGCCAAGATCCGTGGGGAGACCTCAAGGCCCTGACGGCGGCAAGGCATCACTGCGGCGCGCAGGCTCACTGCCCGTCATGACACAATGCGGACCATGGCACAGGTACGACAAGCTCTCTCCTCACTGTCCGGCTTCCCCGAGTGGCTCCCCTCGGGCCACATCGTCGAGCAGCACTTCGTCGACATCCTGCGCCGCACCTTCGAGCTCCACGGCTTCAGCGGCATCCAGACCCGCGCCGTCGAGCCACTGAGCGAGCTGACGAAGAAGGGGGAGACCTCAGCGAGGTCTACCTGCTCAGCCGCCTGCAGGCCGATCCCGCCGAGTCCGAGGCGGATCCGCGCAAGCAGCTGGGACTCCACTTCGACCTGACCGTCCCCTTCGCCCGCTACGTCGTCGACAACGCCGGGCTGCTGACCTTCCCCTTCAAGCGCTACCAGATCCAGAAGGTCTGGCGCGGGGAACGGCCCCAGGAGGGACGCTTCCGCGAGTTCATCCAGGCCGACATCGACATCGTCGGTGACGGTGCCTGCCGCTCCACCACGACGTCGAGGTCCCCCTCATCATGCACGAGGCGCTCAGCGCTCTGCCGGTGCCGGCCGTCACCATCCACGTCTCCAACCGCAAGGTCGCTCAGGGCTTCTACCAGTCGATCGGCATCGACACGGACCGGCTCATCGAGGTTCTGCGCGTGGTCGACAAGCTCGACAAGATCGGTCCCGAGAACGTGGCTGCCGAGCTCACCCAGAGCGTCGGCATCAGCGCGCAGCAGGCGGCACAGGCCCTCAGGCTCGCCACCATCACCGGCACCGACGGCCAGGACGTCTCCGATCAGGTCCTGCGGGCGCTGGCCGGCGCCGAGCCCACCGAGCTCCTCAACGAGGGCCTGGCCGAGCTGACCGCACTGCTCGAGGCCACCGGACACCGCCGCCCCGGCGCCGTCATCGCCGACCTCAAGATCGCTCGCGGGCTGGACTACTACACCGGTACGGTCTACGAGTCCTTCATGGCCGGCCACGAGGACCTGGGCTCAGTGTGCTCCGGGGGCCGCTACGACTCGCTGGCCACCAACGGCAAGCGCACTTTTCCCGGCGTGGGCATCTCCATCGGCCTGTCCCGGCTCCTGGCCCGTGTCATCGGCGAGGGGCTCGTGGAGGTCAGCCGCTCCGTTCCCACGGCGGTGCTCGTGGCCGTCACCGACGAGGCCCACCGCTGCGCCTCCGACGCCATCGCCGATGCGCTGCGCGCCCGTGGCATCAGTGCCGACGTGGCCCCCAGTGCCGCCAAGTTCGGCAAGCAGATCAAGGCCGCGGACAAGCGGTCCATCCCCTTCGTGTGGTTCCCCGGTGCCGACGGCGAGCCCGACTCGGTCAAGGACATCCGCTCCGGCGAGCAGGTCGAGGCCGACGCCGCCATCTGGCAGCCGCCCACCGCCGACGCCGCCCCACGGATCTCCGCCAGCCCGGCTGCGGCCTGCTCCCAGGCCGGTGGCCAGGACGGCTGTGAGGTCGGCTCAGCCTCATGACCATGAGCCGGAGCGAGTCCAGCAGCACGCACCACGTCCAGCAGGCGACCATGGCGCTGTCTGCTCTCCGGGACAGCCTGACGGCCCTGTCCATGCCCTATGTCCTTCAGGGAACCGCCGCCGCCTCGGACAAGGCCACGCTCATCCGTGACCAGCTCGGTGACTACGTCCTTCCCCGCCTGGCCAGCCTGGATGCACCACTGCTGGCCGTGGTCGGCGGCTCGACAGGGGCCGGCAAGTCGACCCTCGTGTCCTCGCTCGTTCGCCGGCACGTGGCCAGGGCCTCGGCAATCCGCCCCACCACGCGTCGCCCCCTGCTGCTGCACGCGCCGACCGACGCCGCCTGGTTCGACACCGACCGGGTCCTGGGCTCCCTGTCGCGCATGCGTGTGGATGCCGATGCTCCGGCGAGCCCGGCCACGGACCACACGCCCAGAGAGCTCGAGCTGCGGGCCTGTGAGGGGCTGCCCGAGGGACTGGCGATCGTGGACGCACCAGATGTTGACTCCGTGGTCGAGGACAACCGGGACCTGGCCGCCACGCTCCTGGCCGGGGCGGATCTGTGGATCTTCGTCACCACGGCGGCGCGCTACGCCGACGCCGTCCCCTGGGGAGCACCTGCGGGCCGCGGCCGAGCGGCACATCACGGCCGCCATCGTCCTGGACCGCGTACCGGAGGGTGCGCAGAGCGAGGTGGAGGCAGACCTACGGCGTCGGCTCACGGAGGCCGGCCTGGCCGAGGCGCCCGTTTTCACGATTCCCGAGACGGCCCTGGATGACGACGGCTTCCTGCCCGAGTCCTGCGTCTCACCGCTGCGCCAGTGGCTGGGGGCGCTGGCCTCCGACGCGGCCGCTCGCCAGGATGTCGCGCACCGCAGCCTGACCGGCGCGATCGGTTCCCTTCTGGCACAGAGCGAGCTGCTCGCCGTCGAGCTGGCCTCCCAGGAGGCTGAGCACGCCGAGCTGCGTCGAGCAGCCACCTCCGAGCATGATGATGCTCTCGAGCGTGTCATCGAGGCCACCGAGGACGGCTCCATGCTGCATGGCGAGGTGCTGGCCCGTTGGCAGGAGTTCGTGGGCACTGGGGACCCTGTTCCGGTCCTTGGAGGTGCAGGTGGGGCGGGTCCGCGACCGCGTCACGTCGCTTCTGCGGGACGTCCGGCGCCGGCCAGCGCGTCGAGCAGGCGATCGGCTCCTCCCCTGGTCGAGCTCCTGGTCGCCGAGTCCCAACGGGCCTGTCTGGCCACGGAGCGCTCCTGGAGACGAGCCGGCACCTCCCAGCAGGCGCTCAACCGGGCTCTGGCGGAGGTGCCCAGCCAGACCGGCCTGGAGGTCGTCGCCGCGGCCCTCGTCCACGACTGGCAGCGTCAGGTTCTCACTCTCGTCCGAGCCGAGGGGCTCTGACAAGCGGCTCACTGCGCGCCTGCTGTCCCTGGGCGTCAATGGCGCCGGAGTCGTCCCTCATGATTCTCGTCTTCGCTCACACCGGCGGACTGACCGGGGAGAGGTGGGGATCGCGGGGGCACGGCCATTCTGGCTCAGCGCGTTCTGGAGGCCGTGTTCGGAGACCAGGCGATGCGCGGCATGACCAAGCGGGCCTGGGAGGACCTCGGCGAACGTGCCACGGCTCTGTTCGCCAACCAGGCGAAGTGCTTCACCGACGCTCTTCCGCTGCCCATCCCCGAGCGCCGATACGCTGCGAGAACAGCTTCAGGCCTGCCAGGAGGCGGCCACGTCGTTGCGCGCTTTGCCAGCTGCTGGCAGCCGCCGGTCGGCCGGGAGGAGGTCCAGGTGACGACCGACCGCTCCGCAGTGTCAGACCTTCCGCTGGTTCTGAGGACCTGGCCAGGGCCGTCGACCTGGGTGAGCAGCTTGGTCTGGGCGAAGAACTCGCCCATGCCCGGGACGTCCTCACGCAGGCCTCCCACCGTCGGCGTCTGGCGCCGCAGACCACGGTGGCGGCCCTTCTCGGAGCGACAGGGTCGGGTAAGTCGAGCCTGACCAACGCCATGGCCGGCTCCGAGGTGTCCCGTACCGCCCGTACCCGCCCGACGACCACTCAGCCCCTCGCCGTCGTTCCGGACACGGCGAATGACGCCACTGAGCTGCTGGACTGGCTCGCCATCAGCCACCGGGTGCGCGTCGACGGCGGCTGGGCCCTGGGCGAGAGCACGGTGCTGGTCGATCTGCCCGATATCGACTCCGACGAGCCCGCGCACCGGGCCATCGCCCAGCGCATGGCGGGAAAAGTCGATGTCCTGGTGTGGGTCCTCGATCCGGAGAAGTACGCCGACGGCGTTGTCCATCGCGACTTCCTCATCCCTATGGCGGCGCACGCCGAGGTCATGGTGGTCGCCCTTAACCAGGTGGATCGGCTCGACCCTGAGAGCCGGGACGCAGTGCTCGCCGACCTCAGGAGGATCCTGGACCGAGAGGGTCTTGGAGCCGTCTCAGTGATTCCTGTCAGTGCCCGCACTGGGCAGGGCGTTGAGACTCTGGCACGCGCCGTGGCCTCGGTCGCCTCCAACAGGCTGGCCAGCGCTCAAAGCCTCGCCGCCCACGCCCGGCGCGCAGCCACTGAGCTGGGGGAGCGCACGGGGCTCATTGCACCGTCCGGCCGTGGTGCGCCAACACCGGTCCCGGCCGCTCAGCAGGAGCCGCAGGTACGTCATTCCCTCACTGCCCTGCGGCAGGCGGCCGCGAGCCTCGCCGGGGTCGACGTCGTCTCACAGGCGGTTGAAGGATCGGACCGTCACCGGGCCAGCACCCGAGTCGGCTGGTTCTGGCTGCGGTGGATCGGGCACCTGCGACGTGATCCGCTTCGAGCCCTTCACCTGGGGACCGGGCGCCCGCCGGCCCCGAGGTCCGCAGAGGCGGAACAATCCGACGGCGCTACGGGCTCCGGCGTTATCGACCTGACTTCCCTGCCCCCCGCAGGACCTGCCGCAACGGGCAGGCTGCGCAGCAGTGCTCACGTCTACGCCGTGGCGGCATGCTCCGCTCTGCCCGGTGATCTGGCCGCTCAGGCCGTTCTGCGCAGTGACGAGCGTGCTGAGAGGCTTGCCGAGCCTTTGGAACTGGCTGTGGCCCAGGTGGACTACGGGACGTGGAAGCGCCCGGTCTGGTGGAAAGCTACGAACGTGCTGCAGTGGGTGACCGCACTGGCTGCGCTCATCGGCGGGTTGTGGCTGGTGGCCATTCACGTTCTGGAGGACTACCTCCTGCTCATCAGCATCGATGTTCCGCGCTGGGGGACAGTCCCCTGGCCCACCGTCCTCCTGCTCGGAGGCATGCTGATCGGACTGGTCCTGGCAGGTCTGGGGACGTTCCTGGCCGGCCTTCAGGCCAGGCGTCACCGCAGGCGGATCGTCGAGCGCTTGCGCCGGGCCACCGACGAGGTCGTGAACGCCGAGCTCATCGAGCCGCTCAGGGCCGAAACACAGGGATGGGTGGAGCTCGCGCGGATTCTGGAACGAATCGCCTAATGTGACACCATCATGTTCCGATCTGACATCAACTTGACGCCACATTCTCTTGGCTTGGGTGGCTGGTAGTGCCATCATGGTGTCATGCATGTGGATGCCTACACCGAGACCCTGCGTCGTACCCTCGTGGAGACCTCGTCCCTGGGTGACGACCGGACCCAGGACGTGGCCCGCTCCCTGGCGGCTGCACTCGATCCGGCACTGCGCCTCGTCGCCCTGCAGATGCTCACGGACACCGCTGATGAGCTCAACGGCGAGCTCGACGGAGCTCATGTCGCCGTCGTGATGGACGGTGCGACGCCCCATCTTCTGGTGACCCAGGCTGATCGGTCTGATGATGGGGAACAGGACCACGTGACGGGCCCAGACTGCCATGCCGAGACTCCGGTGCAGGCAGTACCTGAGGTGGAGGAGGGCCCGGAGGTCCGTACGACGCTGCGCCTGCCCGAGTCACTCAAGCAGCAGATCGACGCCGCTGCCCGGGGGCAGGGACGTTCGGTCAACGCCTGGCTTGTGGAAGCGGCTCGAGGCGCGCTGTTGGAACAGTCGTTCACGTCGGGCTCCCAGCGCCCGCCGAGCACCGGGAACGACGGGGCGGGACCTGATCGCTCTGCGAGTGGCTCCGACGGCGGACGCCCCACCGACTGGCGTGCCAGACCGGCACAGCGCCGGACCTCCGGGGCGACGCTCAGCGGCTGGTTCGGCTGATCCCGTGCCAGCGCGCCGTCGTGCCACTGATCTCACCTGATCCCAACGACTCACCCGCTGGATGACCACATCGTGGCGGTCCGCGAAGATACCTGAAACCCGAGGAGACCACCCATGCCGATCTGGACCTTTGACCTTCCCGATGACGCACAGCCCAGCCTCGTCCTGGACCTGTCCACCCTGAGCGTGGTGACCGCGCCTGGGACGGGAAGCGCGATCACCGTCGAGGCCGATGAGAGCCTGACCCCCCTCCTGGACGTCACCGCCGACGGGGCCAAGGTGAGCATCCGCCAGATCGCTCTCGTGGGACGTGAACGATTCGCTGGCATCTGGCCGTGGGGCCCGCAGACATCTCGAGTCCGGGTCACGGTGCCGCACGGCACGCGCCTGGACGCCCGCCTCGATGCCGGATCGATCAGCGCTGAGCACTCCTGGGATCACGTGCAGATCCGCACCTCGGCGGGATCGATCCGTCTGGGCGACTGCATGAGTGCGCAGGTGCACGCCGACGCCGGCTCCATCGTCATCGGCGCCCTGCATCGAGGGGAGCGTGCGGGCCCAAGCCGGTTCGGTGCGCATCCGCTCGACCTCAGGCACAGTGTCTGCCCACACGGAGGCCGGCTCGGTCAAGATCGTCGAGGCCCATGAAGGATCCTTGGACCTGTCCAGCGAGATGGGAACCGTGTCGGTGGGAGTGCCTGAGGGAACTGCGGTCCTGGCCGACTGCCACTCCGACTTCGGTCGAGTCGCCACCGACCTGCCGCGCCAGGACCACCCCGATGCCCTCGAACGACGCCTCGAGCTGCGGGCCCGCACCCAGATGGGGACCGTGCGGGTGCGCAGGGCCTGAGCACCCACCCATGCGACAACCAGATGGAGGGTAGGGGAAGAGAGGGGCGGCAACACACGTTGCCGCCCCCACACCGCATCAGTGGAGTCCTGAGGACTCAGCGCTCACCGCGCCCTCCGCGGAAGCCGCCCCGGTGGCCGCCGAAGCGGTTCTGGTTGCGCTCGCCGTAGCCACGGCGCTCGCCCCGGTGCCCGTCGCGGTCGTAGCCGCGACCGCCCCGGTCCTCGCGCCGGCCGCGGAAGCCGTCGCGGTCGCCACGGCGCTCGTCCCAACGACGGTTGTCACGGCGCTCCCCGCGCTCCGAGCGGTCGTAGCCGCCCCTGCCGCCGCGCCCATCATGGTCCTTCCAGCCGCGCTCGCCGTCCTCACGGCGGGGACGGAAACCGCGTTCCGACCGCTCGCCGCGGTCGCCACGGTCCCTGCGGTCCTCCCAGTCACGCCGCTTAGGACGACGCTCAGCGCCGTTAGGGGCCGGACCAGCCGTGCCCCGGGCCCCTCGTCGGGACGGATCCGCAGCTCGCGGCCGGCAAAGGTCGCCCGCCCCATGACGCTCAGCTGCTCGGGGCTGAGGTCGGCGTAGATCGTGACCAGGGAGAAGGACTGGAGGATGTCGATCTTGCCGATGTCGGAGCCCTCGATACCGCCCTCGTTGGCCAGCGCGCCCACGATCGCTCCGGGCAGGACCCGGTCGCGGTGCCCGACCTCCACGCGGTAGACGGTCCCGGGGCCCTCGTGCTCGCGGCGCCCGGAACGCGTGGCCGAGCGGCGTCCCCTCGCCGCGGTCTCCCCGCTCTGCCCGACGGCCCTTCTCCCTGCCGCCTTCGAAGGAAGCCGACAGGAAGGTCCCCTCGGAGTCGAGGTTCTCCTCCCGGCGGGCGCGCTGGGGGCGCTCGCCGCCCCGGTCCTCGCGCCTGCGCGGGCCCTCGTCACCCACGGCCAGGGCCAGCAGCGTGGCCGCCAGCTCCTCGACGTCGATGTCCAGCTCCCGGGCGGAGTCGGCCACCAGCGGCATGTACATGTCCAGACGGCCACGCTCGTGACGGGCGGCGGCCTTGGACAGGAGCTTGCGGGCGCGGTGCTCGGAGACGTCCGCGGGGGAGGGCAGGGTGATCTCCTCCAGACGGCTTCCGGTGAGGCGCTCGATCTGCCGGAGCTTGCCCTTCTCCTTGGGGGTCAGGAAGGTGACGGCCTCGCCGTGGCGGCCGGCGCGGCCCGTGCGACCGATACGGTGCACGTAGGCCTCGGCCTCGCGGGGCACGTCGAAGTTGACCACCAGGCCGATGCGGTCCACGTCCAGGCCTCGGGCGGCGACGTCCGTGGCCACCAGCACGTCAAGGGTGCCGGCGCGCAGCCGCTCCACCAGGCGCTCGCGCTCACGCTGGGGAACGTCACCGGAGATCGCGGCGGCCTGGATGCCCCTGCCCGCCAGCTCGATGGCGACGTCCTCGGCCGTGGACTTGGTCCGCACGAAGACGATGGCGGCCTCGGCGTCGGTGACGGCCAGGACCCGGGAGACGGCCCCGATCTTGTGGCGGAAGGGAACCACCGCGTAGGTCTGGTGGACGGTGGCGACAGTGGAGGCCGGCCTGGAGACCTCCACCTGAACGGGCTCGTGGAGGTGCTGACGCGCCACGGCCTGGATGGCCGGAGGCATCGTCGCGGAGAACAGGGCGGTGCGCCGATCGGTGGGAAGGGACTCCGCAATCGTCTCCACGTCCTCGGCGAAGCCCATCCGCAGCATCTCGTCGGCCTCGTCCAGGACGAAGTAGCGCACGTCGTCGAGCTGGAGCGCGCCCTTGTCAATGAGGTCGATGACGCGCCCGGGAGTGCCGACGACGACCTGGGCGCCGCCCTTGAGCGCGCCGATCTGGGGGCCGTATGGGGCACCGCCGTAGACGGCCACCACCTCCAGTCCGCGGGAGCGGGCAGCCATATCAGTGATGGCCTCGGCGCTCTGGAGCGCGAGCTCGCGGGTGGGGGCCAGAACGAGCGCCTGAACGACGTTGTCGCGCGAATCGACGGCGTCGAGCAGCGGAAGCCCGAAGGCCGCCGTCTTGCCGGTTCCGGTCTGGGCGACGCCCACGACGTCGCGGCCGGCCAGCAGAACGGGGATCGCCTCCTTCTGGATGGCGGTGGGGGTCACGAATCCCATGTCGGTGACGGCCTTGAGCAGGTCACCGGGAAGACCCAGGTCGGCGAAGGTGATCTCCTCATCCTCGTGAGCGGTCCTCACCTCGCTCTTGTCCCGGTCGCGCGGTGAGGCGGCGCGCTCGACGTCGCGCTGGTGGCCGTTGGAGTCAGCGTCGGAATCGGCGTTGGAATCAGCATCGGTGTCGATGAAGGGGGTGTGGCCGTCAACCTCGTCCTCATCAATGTCGACTCCGTCGTCCTCATCAGAGTCGTCGATCTCGTCCTCCGGGTCGGCCTCGGGGAGGTCTCGGTCGACGTCGTCCGCCTCCTCCTCGTGGTCGACGTCCTCCGGGTCCTCAGGGGAATCGGAGGAGGCGGGAGTGGCGAAGTCCTCGGGGGAGGAGGCGGTGCCGTCGCGGTGGTGCGGTGCGGCGACAGTGCTCTCCTCGTCGTTCTTGGCCGGGCCGGCCTGCTCGCCGCCGGAGAGCTCGGCGGAGAAGAGCGCATCGAGGCTGAGGGGGCCGTTGCCGTCCTGGCTCTGAGCGTCGGAGGCGCCAGGTGCAGTACTGCTGGAGTGAGTCATGAAGTTTTCCCATATCTGTCCCCCATGAAGATGGTGGGGACCGCGGCGGAGTGTGGGGAGGACCTTTTGTCCTCCGCTCTTTGCCGTACCTGGCCCACCACACTCGCCCCTGCACCCGGGCTGGCCGGGTGACTCATGGGCTAACACGCACAGACTCACGGGATACTCGTGCCGCACACCGGGTGCGGCAAGACCCGAACGGGGTCAACAGGGCACGGATCGCTCCTGTGCCCAGGCTACGGGAGAATCCGCGGAACTCCGCGCTCCACGGGCTGGATCACAGGTGAGGTCGGTCTCGTGGCCCGTTCACCGCCCCAGCAGGCTGAGGATTTTCCGACGCAGCTCGCGGACCTCGTCACTCGACTCGTCGTGCTCGGGCACATCAATGTCGGCGACGATGCGCGCAGGGCGCTCTGACAGGACGACCACCCGGTTGGACAGGCGCAGGGCCTCGTCCACGTCGTGGGTGACCAGGACGGCCGTGAAGCGTTGGGACTCCCACAACTTGAGGATCTCGTCCTGGAGCTGGAGGCGTGTCAGGGCGTCGAGCTTGCCCAGGGGCTCATCCAGGAGGAAGAGCCGGGGCCGGTTGACCAGGGCTCGAGCCAGCGAGGCCCGTTGAGCCATACCTCCCGAAAGCGTGGAGGGGTAGGAATCGGCGAAGTCCCGCAGCCCCACGATCTGCAGGGCCGCCTCCACCCGGCGTCGGTCACGCTCCACCCGGCCTCTCGCCTCAGGGCCCAGAGCGACATTGTCCCGCACGGTCCTCCACGGCAGCAGCGTGGCGTCCTGGAACGCGAGCGCGCGCAAAGGTGAGGGGCCGGTCACCTGCGTGGAGTCGACGGTGACGCGGCCCTCGACGGGCTGCTCCAATCCGGCCAGCAGTCTCAGGATTGTGGACTTGCCGCAGCCGGACGGCCCCACGAGTGAGACGAACTCCCCGGGTGCCACCGTCAGGTCGATGTCATTGAGGACGGCAAGCTGATCCGGCTTGGCAGCCTCAGCCTCATAGCGAGCCCTCGCAGCGGGGGAGAACCGGCGCAGCAGCAGATGGAGCCACCCATGCTCCAGGTCATGGGACAACGGGTAGCTGTGGGAGACACCAGCGAGATCGACCTGTGCCCCGCGGGGGACGGACGGAGTCGAGATTTGCGATGCGGCAGCAGCCGCCGACGAACCAGTAGACATCGGTTCACCACCTCACAAGGTTCTGCTGCCATGCCAGCAGCGAGGAGCGGATCTTGAACAGCAGGACCATGAGCGTGCGGCAGAAGGTCACCAGAATGATGAGGCCCACGTACATCCGGGGGTAGTCCGCCCAGCCCTTGACCCAGTTGATGTACCAGGCCAGGCCCTTGTCGACGCCGGTCAGCTCGGCGGTCATGAGGGCAGCGAGCGAGGTTCCCAGTCCCGTGAACAGGCCGGTGAGCATGTCCGGCAGCGCTGAGGGAACGGCCACTTGTCTGATGAGGAAGAGCTCATCGGCTCCCAGTGTGCGGGCCATGTCGATGTAGTCGCGGCGCACGGAGCGTATGCCCCGCGCGGGTCATGGTCGCCATGGGGAACCAGGCGCCGAAGCCGACGATGAAGGCTGCCGAGGTGTACGTCGTCGGAAGCAGCAGCAGTGCCAGCGGAAGCAGTGAGGCCGCGGGAACTGGGCCGATGGTCTGAAGGAGCGGATGGAGCCAGTAGTCGGCGCGCCTCGACCAGCCCATGAGCAGGCCTGTGAAGAACCCCAGCACCGATCCGGCCGTGTACCCGATGATGAAGAGCAGCGCCGAGGCGCCCAGGCAGCTGAGCAGCAGCCTCCAGTCTCCGAGGAAGGAGGCAATGAGTACTTCTGGGGCGGCGAAGTACGGCGGCGTGAGCAGTCCGAGCTTGGATGTTGTCAGCTGCCAGATGATGAACCATGCGCCGGCGGCGTTGATCCAGGGCAGGAAGTGCGTCAGAGACCTCGCTGCCGAAGAGGCCGGTCGGACCCGTGCCGTGAGTGTCCACGCAATCAGGGCGGTCAGCCATGCCCCGGCAAGGACTGCGACTGGAGTGGTTGACTCCTTGCGGAGAAGGTCGGCTTCCGGCAGGGCGATGAGGAGGACCAGGTAGGCCGACCACAGGAATAGCGCCGTCGTGCTCACAAGCGCGCCTGCGCTGGAACGGCGATCGCTTGGTGCGCTCTGCCTGGCTGTGGAGGAGGGAGGTTGCGGATTCCTGTTGTCGATGGGCTTGACGGATGCGGTTGATGTGGTCGTGGGGCTCACCTCAGCGGGCATCGTCACTCAGTCCTTGATGCCGAGATCGGCGATGACGGTGTCGGTCAGCTTCCGGGCGGAGACGTCGGATGCGATGAAACCGGTTCCCTTGAACTTCTCGATGCCGGGCTCGATCGCGGCCCGGAACCTGGAGGCAGAGGCCTTGAACCCGTATGTCTTAAGCACCCGGACGACGACGTCCTGGTCGGCGGCGACGTAGTCGTTGTCAACCTCGATCTTGGCGATCTCCTCGATGTGGCCCGGTACGTAGGCCGAGCCCTTCAACCAAGCCTCGGTCAGAGCCTTCGCCTCCTTGGGCTGCCGACGTACGAAGTCCCCGTTGAGTGCCACCGAGCAGCAGAACTCCTCAGCGTCGTTGTTGGCCAGCTCACGGGCCGTCCCGTTGAAGACGGGAAGCAGCGGTCCGGGGTCAGAACCCATGATGGCGTCCACCTGACCGTCAGTCAGTGCGGTCCCCAAGGAGTCCGCATCGACTGTGCGCCACGTGATGTCGCCTCCGTCCGGCTTGACGTTGATGCCGGCCTCGGACAGCCCGATCGCGAAGTAGGCGAAGGCGGATGACGACAGTGACGGCACGCCGATGGTGGTGCCTTTCAGGTCAGCCAGCTTCTGATACGGAGAGTCCCTGCGCACCACCAGGCGCAGGCAGCCGGCGTGGAGCCCCGCGGTGAGCCTGGCGTTGAGGCCGTTGTAGATCGGCTCCAGCCAGGAGAAGAAGATTCCCGGAGCGCCAATGTACTTACCGGCGCCCACGCCGTCCTTGGTGTCCTCGGTCTGCTGGGTGCGCGCCAGCGTGACCTTCAGTCCCGCGTCGTCGAAGAAACCCCGGTGGTACGCGGCGTACAGTGGTGCGGCGCAGATGTCGCCGCCAATCACCAGGGGGAGTGCCTCGTGGGCTCCGATGACACCCTGGTTGGTGCGCCGAATCGTCAGGTACGCGCCGGTACCGACCGCGGCAGTGGCTGCGAGTCCCCCAATCGTGAGTAGCGTGCGCCGTGACGGTTTGCCGCGATGCGACCGATCCGTCTCATTGGCGTCGGGATCATCGATGTCGTCATCGGCTGCCAGAATCGCGGCGGCGTTCTCAGCCGTGACCTCCTGAGTCTCCACGACCTCGGCCTCCGATGGGACGGAGGACAAGGAATCGGAGGACTGGGACGGATCGGAGGAAGAAGAGGACGACGAGGACGTGGACATGGTTTCTCCTGTAGTGGTGGGAACGGGCCTCGATGCGCATGACGCAGCAGCGTCCCGGTGAAAAATGGTGGAGGAGGAGCACGAGAAGCCGAGCGGAGCAAAGCCGGGTAAGTGCGGACACAGCCTCAGGCCATCAGAGCGTGTGAAAGGGCGTCTCCGTACTCTGGCGAGCGGAAAATACGCGGCACGGGAGCCCACGACGTCATGGCCGGTTGTCGTTCTCGGACGGCGTCAACGCTGCTGTGAGGCGTCGTCACGCTCCCCGGGCAGGTTCAGCGCCGGGGGGAAGGGACGGAATCAACAGGCTCGACAACAACACATCTGCGCACCACACATGACCGCGAGCGCCTGTGCGCCAGGAGCGGTTGTGGCCGTAAGAAACGATGTGCGTCATGACGACTACCCTATGCCACGCTCCCCGGAACAATGCAAGCCTGCCATGCGTCCCATGATGCGAGCCTCCCATCGCCGGATCACTGTGGAACCGATACGTGGAACCGATTACTGCGTGGCTGTAAAGTCGGCGACGTGAGTGGGGGGTGTGGCGATCAACCGCCTGTGCCGCAGCCACGGTGGAGACAGCTGGCCGCGACTCCTGTGGCCCAGGACGGTGGCCCGCTTCGCATCACCCCGGCGTGGTGGCCTCCGGTTCCTGACGATTCAGCCTTGGCCGCTGCCGCGGTGCACGGCACTCCCGTCCTGGGGGAGGGACACATCATCAACGGGGTTGAGATGGTGGAGGCGAGCTTCCTGTGGCGTGATGACCACCGGCACGGCGCCAGCCCCAGTGTGCTCATCCATCTCAATACCCTGACCGACAACCATCGCGCTCACATCGCGCCGGCACTGGCCGCCCGGGTTCCCGGGACCAGCTGGTGGGCGCTTCACGTCCTGCTGCCGCAGGATGCGCTCTTGAGCTACCGGATCGTTGTGACCTATGACGCCCTGCCTGACGATGCCGGGGCCCGACGCGAGTGCTGGAAGCGCGTTCACGCACTGGGACGGCCCGATCCCCTCAATCCCGACCGGCTGCATGACGGCTTCGGTCTGGTGTCCTCGCTATGGGCGGGCCCCAAGGCCATGCTGCACCCGGATTGGATGATCGGCTCGGGCGCTTCGGCAGAGGGGGCGTGGCAGGCGCTGAGCCGTCCCCAGGATGAACACGACAGGTACGTCCTCCGGTTCGACCTGGAGAACGAGGTGCTCACAGACTTTGATGAGCCGGGAGACCCCGGACGGCGAGTCACACTGTGGTGCGGGGGCCGTGTCCAGGAGGGCTCCTGCGGGCACAGTGAGCGGGGTCTGCTGATCCTGCTCGACGGAAACATCTGGCGTGGTAACCATGCCGTCGATCACCTGGCCCCCAGATCCCGCCAATGGGATGTGCTGCTCATCGAGTCCGGCAGCCTGGCCATGCGCTCACGCGACCTGGGGGATCCGCGACGCAGCAGAGAACTGCTCCGTAGGTGTCTGCAGGCGGCACATCGGGCCGTCTGCGGACGAGGCTGCAGGATAGCTGTGTCCTCTGAGGATGGTGCTGGTTGCATGTGGCGCCCGGATCGGACCGTGGTGGCTGGGCAGTCTTTGGGAGGGGTTGCTGCGGCCGACCTGGTTCTGCGTCATCCCGAGCTGGCTACTCGTGCCATTGTCCAGTCCGGATCCTTCTGGCTCGGCTCTCAGCGCCGAGGCGAGGGTGAAGGGGGAGCTGCTGCGCTGGTTGCGTCACCGCTCCGAGGCCCGGAGCCTGCAACGCCCAAGAAGCGACCAGCATCCTCATGATGGTCAGGGGCTGGGGGCGCGACTGGTGGTCCAGTGCGGGGTCCATGAAGACGGCCTGCGTCAGGGGGCTCGCAAGGCCTCAGAGCTTCTTGCGGTCGAAGGAGCGCTGCTCGAGTATCGCGAGGAGCGAGGAGGGCACGACTACGCCTGGTGGCGTCATGCCTTGTCCTGGGGGCTTGACGCTCATGAGCAGGACCTGGGGTCCTGCTCATGAGCCACCTGAGGTGCTCCGTGTGCGGCTATCGCCAGTGCTGGGCACGCCGCAGGGGCCGGATCTGCGGCGCAAATAAAACCGTGACACAAAAGAAATCTTGGCTACAAAGGGGTTACGTATCCCAATTTATCGTTACCAATGCTCGAGTTTCCTCAAGCCTGCCGGTTCTGAATGGTCTCAACCCGACCGATTGACGGGTTACCGCTGTGTATACTAAACCCGGAATCGACAACGCGGACGATGTTCTCGGGTGATAGCGGATTCTTAGAAGGGAGGCGTCCGTCTATCATCGTTCGCGAAAGGCAGTCGCGCCTGCTTCACGGTGCGTCCTTTCCTCGTGCATCTCGGTTGTCCGCCATGTGCTGTACGAGTAAGTCCATCTGCCCCCGCCCATGAACGAGACCACGTCATGCAATATGCTCAGCGGCTGCTTGCCACCCTCCCTGTGACCAGGGCGGGCCTGCGCGCGATTCTTGCTGTTCTGACAGCCTTCGGCATTGTTCTGGCCACCGCCGGTGTGGCCGCCATGCCCCTCCTGAATGCAGGCAATGTCGTTGAGGACTATGAGAGCGGCTCGGCCTGCCACCCTATCGCCAGAATGGTCTACCCTGAGGGACAGTCGGCACCCGAGTACGTAATGCCGGTCTATGAGACCGGATTCGGTGTGGGGGTCGATTCGGTCCTGTTGAGCTGGTGCAGTACCGCAGGGGAGGTCCTGGAGGACCCCACCATCACGCTCAACGTCGTCGAGGGGAAGACCGTCACTCCCTACCTGCTCCCCGGCATCAAGGCCGAGCTCGAGCGTCCCGCTCCCGCCAACGGCAAGCAGGAGGTATTCATCCCGACGGACTACCTCGTCAAGGGGATGCGTCAGGCCACCGGTGATAGTGGCTGGGAGGTGGGTACGAAGGTCTTCAGCCTCACCTACACCAGTGGAACGGTGAGTGCGACGACGGGCCTGTTCTCCTTCGTCAAGCAGGATCCCGGATGTCATCAACCCTCCGACTCCCCGAGCCGACGCCGGAGCCGACTGCCGAACCCTCTGCGGAGCCCACCGCAGAACCGACGGCGGAGCCCACCGCGCAGCCGACTGCCGAACCCTCTGCGGAGCCCACCGCAGAACCGAGCGCTGCACCCGGTCCGGTGCCGACTGCTGAACCGACGACCGCACCCACTGCGGAACCGGCTCCTGATGCCACGACTGAGCCGTCGCCGACACCCTCGGCAACTCCCTCACCGACTCCTTCCGGGTCCCCCAGCCCGTCGGCATCCCCGTCACCGAGTCCCTCCGCGGCACCCAGCCCGACGGCGAGTCCTTCCGCGACTGCCTCACCCAGCTCATCGCCCTCGCCTTCAAGGTCTCCCAAGCCCAAACCGGCTGCCTCGGCTCAGCCGAGTGCCTCCCCGAGCGCCACCGTCAAGACATGCCAGGTCAAGCCCGCCATCCAGGTGCTCGGCTCCGATGGCTCCGACCCCCAGGGGAGCGAGCCCACCTATGACCCGGAGACCGCCGTCAGGGTCCGCGGCACGGGCTGGTGCTCCCAGGGGGAGATGCTCGACGGCGACAAGCCGGTCGAGATCAAGGTGGCGGCCTACGGCGGATACGTGGTTCCGGGAACGCTCTCGGTTCCCGTCACCTTCCATCACGGGTCTTTCGAGGCTCAGCTCAACCTGTCGGCCCTCTACACCGGGGGGAACGTGGACAAGGGCCGCTACTACCTGCAGCTCTCGCCCATCGATTCCGGGCTGACCGCCGCCACCAACATCTTCGCCCTCAACAAGGCCGTCGCCCCACAGCCCAAGCCGTCCCCCGCGCCGAGCCCGGCTCCTACCGCGACCGCGGAGCCCTCGGCCACTGCGGAGCCCACCAGCGAACCCGCACCGGAGCCGACGGGTTCGCCCGCCAGCCCTGGTCCCACGCCCTCGGCTGCTCCGTCGTCGCAGCCCTCCGCCTCGGCGGTCCCCTCGGCCCGCCCCTCTGAGTCGGCGTCCGCGGCTCCCGCACCGCAGACCACCGAACCCGATCAGAACGCTCCGAAACCGAACCCGGATGGCGGACGCCCCGGAACGGACAACGCCCCCGGCAACAACCCAGGTGGTGACTCGGGTAACCCGGGCGACACAAGCAACTCTGGCGACCATGGCTCCGGCGCGGGTACAGACACAGGCGGCCAGGCCGACTCCTCCGCGCCGCAGGGCACCCGGTGCCGGATCGGAGACCGGCTCCTCGACCTCCCAGGACGGCTCCGCCCAGCAGCATGCGAACGCAGGAGGCGCGCCTGCCCCGAACGCCGGAGGCTCAGGAGGCGAGAACGCCCATGCCTCTGAAGGCTCCGCGGCCTCGGCGCAGACCTCGTCTGAGGCTGACACGGCCTCTCAGCGCACCGTTCGTCCCGACCGGAGCCCGGTGGCCCCGGTGACCAGCGCGGCTCACCTGAGTGCGGAAAACGCCGGCTCCCTGTCCGGCTCCCGCCAGGGCAACGTCGTCAACCTCGTCCTGCCTAAGTCCAAGGCGCAAGCGGGCGAGTGGGTCTCGGTGTTCGTCTTCCCCGGAGCCACCACCAAGGGCTGGGTGCAGGTTGATTCCGCCAACAGCGTCTCCATCGACATCTCAACCTTCGACTCCGGCTCCTACGAGCTGGCGGTGGCCGATCGTGACAACAGCCTCCTGGGGTGGGCGAAGCTGGAGATCTCCTCAGCCTCCTCCGACCCTCGCAGTCCGGCCCAGGCTCAGCTGCTGACCTTCCCGGATAACGTGGCTGAGCCCACCAAGAAGGGCCTCAGTGCCAACGACATGCTCCTGGGAAGCGCTGGAGGACTGCTGGTCGTCGGAGCCGTGAGCCTGCTGGTCGCAGCGTTCTCAGGGATGCCGCTGCGTGCACCACGGACCTCCCCGCGGCTGCGGCTTCCGCGCAGGCGCTGAGACGGTCTGGCAGGAGAGCGTCAATGACATCGTCAAGGGGCCTGAGCACGCGGCCGTGGAAAGGAGGTGGAAGCAGATGATCCGGACGTCCCGGACAGTTGAGCGCGTACGGCGTGATCGACGTCCTGCACTGGCTCGGCATCGGATCGGCGTGAGGTCCCTCCAGGGATCACCGCGGATGCTCGTCATCGTCTGCTCCGTCCTCCTCGCCTGCCTGGTGGCGGTGGTCTCCACGAGCCCCGTCGCCAGCGCGGACACCAAGACCGGTCCCTCCACCACCGGAACCGCCTCAACGGTCAGCCCCTCGACGGTCGCCGTCGGAGGAACGATCATGTACACGCTCTCAGGATTCCCCAGTGATGTGACGGTCCAGGTCCTCGTCGACGACGGCGCGCTGGTCGCCTCGCGACCCTCGGAGTCCGAGGTGGTCACCACGATCACCGTCAAGAAGGACGGCACCGCCGCAGGCTCCTTCGAGCTTCCCGAGTACGTCGAGCAGGGAAACCACTGGCTGCGATTCCGGGTCGTCGGGGCTCAGGGGGGAGAGCGGCCAGGAGGGCGACGCGGCGGACTACACCAACAAGAGCCCCTACTTCACAGTATCGGGTGTCACGGTCATCGGCGGGTCCGCCCTCCCACCGTTCCACCGGCTCCCACGCCGCCGCCCCGCCAGGTCACGACCATGGGACGGTCCAACGCAGCCGCCGCCTCCGGTATCCAGGCCGCTGGGCCCGGTGGTGAGTCGACCGGTTTCCCGATCATCGGTGCCTTCGTCCTCGGGCTCAGCGTGATCCTGGTGGTGCTGTCGGTACTCGTGGCGATCAACCGTCGCAGGATGGCTGCCTACCAACGTCGTCGGGCCATGGCCTGAGGACTGAGACCCGAGCTCCTTGTAAACTGCCGCCGGCGCCCACCCGTCTCGTGGTGCGCCCCGACGGGCACCGGCTCAGTGCCCCACACGGAAGGAACTCAGCACCGTGCTGCGAACCCGAACCGCAGGCTCCCTGCGCGCCTCAGACATCGGCCAGATCGTCACCCTCACCGGATGGGTGGATCGACGCCGTGACCACGGAGGCGTGGCCTTCATCGACTTGCGGGACGCCTCGGGCATCGCCCAGGTCGTCATCCGCGAGGAGATCGCCCACGACCTGCGCGCCGAGTACGTCCTGGCCGTCACCGGGGAGGTGAGCGCCAGGCCCGAGGGCAACGCCAACCCGAACCTGCCCACCGGCGAGATCGAGGTCGTCGTCTCCGACGTCGAGATCCTCAACGCCTCAGCGCCGCTGCCCTTCCAGGTCTCCGATCATGCCGAGGACGCCGGACAGGTCGGCGAGGAGGCGCGCCTGCGCTATCGCTACCTCGACCTGCGGCGCAGCGCCATGCAGCACGCCATCCGCCTTCGTGCCAAGGTCAGCCAGGCCGCCCGCAGGGTTCTGGACTCCCATGACTTCGTGGAGATCGAGACCCCCACCCTGACCCGCTCCACCCCGGAGGGCGCCCGCGACTTCCTGGTTCCGGCTCGACTGGCACCGGGCTCCTGGTACGCCCTGCCGCAGAGCCCGCAGCTGTTCAAGCAGCTCCTCATGGTGGCCGGCATGGAGCGCTACTACCAGATCGCCCGCTGCTACCGCGATGAGGACTTCCGCGCCGACCGCCAGCCCGAGTTCACCCAGCTCGACGTGGAGATGAGCTTCGTCGAGCAGGACGACGTCATCGCCGTCGCCGAGGACGTGCTGCGTGAAGTGTGGGCGCTCATCGACTACGAGCTGCCCACGCCCATCGCCCGCATGACCTACCACGACGCCATGGAGAAGTACGGCTCGGACAAGCCCGACCTGCGCTTCGGCTGCGAGCTGGTGGACCTGACCGACTACTTCAAGGACACCACCTTCCGGGTCTTCCAGAACCCCTACGTGGGCGCCGTTGTCATGCCCGGCGGGGCCTCCCAGTCCCGCCGCACCTTCGACGCCTGGCAGGAATGGGCTAAGCAGCGCGGCGCCAAGGGCCTGGCCTACGTCACGGTCGCCGAGGACGGGACCCTCGGCGACCGTGACATAGGCCAGGCCCGTCGCCAAGAACATCACCGACGCCGAGCGCGAGGGCCTGGCCCAGGCCGCCGGCGCCGCGCCCGGCGACTGCATCTTCTTCGCCGCCGGGCCCGTGGACTCCTCGCGTGCCCTGCTGGGCGCCGCCCGCCTGGAGATCGGCAAGCGCTGCGGTCTCATCGATGACGACGAGTGGTCCTTCGTCTGGGTCGTGGACGCCCCCCTGTTCAAGCCCTCCGCCGAGGCCAAGGCCGACGGCGACGTGGCCCTGGGCAAGTCCGCCTGGACCGCGGTCCACCACGCCTTCACCTCGCCCAAACCGGAGTGCCTGGAGACCTTCGACACCGACCCGGGAAGCGCCCTGGCCTACGCCTACGACATCGTCTGCAACGGCAACGAGATCGGTGGCGGCTCCATCCGTATCCACCGCAGTGACGTCCAGGAGCGCGTCTTCAACGTCATGGGGATCGGCGAGCAGGAGGCCCAGGAGAAGTTCGGCTTCCTGCTGGACGCCTTCAAGTTCGGTGCTCCGCCGCACGGCGGCATCGCCTTCGGCTGGGACCGCATCGTCTCCTGCTGACCAAGGCCGACTCCATCCGCGACGTCATCGCCTTCCCCAAGTCCGGTGGCGGCTTCGACCCGCTGACCGAGGCACCCGCCCCGATCACGCCCGAACAGCGCAAGGAGGCCGGGGTCGACGCCGTCCCGGACAACGACTCCGGCTCTGCGGCGCAGGGCTAACAGCAAGGGACTAAGCAGATCTGAGTTCGCAGGTCGCGTCGTTGGGTAAGGACCTGCGGACGGCGCACTGATCCTGGCGTCGAGTTCGGTGCTCCCAGGGGCATCTCCCGGGGGGCACCGAACTTGACGGCTTTCGCCTAGACTCGATGAGGTGACGATGCTTGCGTTGCACGAGTGGGGCGACCCGACGGATCCGCCGCTGCTCTTAGTGCACGGCCTGACTGAATCAGCTACCGCCTGGCCCGATGCCGTAGCCCGCTGGTCCTCCCTGTATCACGTCCTCGCGATCGATCAGCGGGGACACGGGGCATCCCCGCGGTGGGACGATGAGGCCCTGGCTCGGGCACCGCAGACGATGCACGAGGACCTTACGAGGACATTGGCGCTGTTCCCGGAGCCGCCGGTCGTCGTGGCGCACAGTCTGGGTGGGCTCATAACGCTGCGGGTGAGTGTCGCCCGGCCCGAGCTGGTCCGGGCATTGGTCCTGGAGGACGTCGCGCGTCCCACCGGGCACTGGGCTCCGGCCCCCTGGTTCGTGGAGCATCAGGAGCACTTCCTGGACGCCTTCGCCGACGGCGGCGCTGCCGAGCGGGAACGTATGCGGCGCGAGACCTCATGGACCGAGCCCGAGATTGAGGCCTGGGCCGCGTGCAAGAGGCAGGTCGACCGCCGTTACATCCGCGAAGGTACCTATCTCGGCGAGGCCGACCTCGTCAGCGCGATCAACCGGCTGCGGAGGCCGACGCTCTACCTGGCGCCTCGTCGCGGTGAGATGGCTCCTGACCCCTCTGAGGTGAGCAATCCTCTCGTACGTTTGGTGCTGCTCGACGGCGTCGGCCACTGCGTGAGGCGGGACGCCCCGGATGCCTACCACGGGCTGGTCGATCCCTTCATCGAGGAAGTCTTCGCCAGCACCAGCCGGTGACCCGCCTCCCGGGGGCTGACCTGTTGACATCGGCGCCGGCCGACGCCTGCGGAGGGGGTGCGAGACCGCTGCAGATCTACAACCGGCCCAGGACGCAGGCGAAACCCCGACTGCCCGCGGCCCACTCCTCATCATTGGGACCGAGCGTGTTGATCGTGTAGCTGGTGGACAGGTCGAGTCCATAGCGCTGCGCGTAGGCGCTGGTGCAGGCGGCCTCGACCTGAGGGTCATTCGCCATGGCCTCGGTGGCGCTGGAAGCGGTCGTGGCCGGATCGAAGGTTCCGCCGGCGAAGACGATCCAGTCGGCCTGGGAGCAGTCGACCTGGCTGACGCTCGTGCCGCCCACGACCGAGGTCGTCCGGCTCAGGCAGGTCCCCAGAGGCCACGGCATGTCGTCGGAGTAGGGGATGCCCTGGGCGTTGACCTGCGCGGGAGTCGGGGCGGCTGTCGGGGAGGGTGAGGCCTTCCGGGAGCCGGGGACGGTTGCCCGGGCCGTAGCCGAGGGCGGCTGCCGGCGCCCTGCTCCGCTCGGGCCCCGGCATGTAGGACGGGCGAGGCAGAGGCCCGCTGGGCTGCCCGGTTCGCTGACGGCACCGAGTCGATGAGCCTGACGGCGCCCAGCACAGCGGCGGAGATGACGACGCCCGCTGTCACCCCCAGTGCCAGGAGCATCAGTGCCCTGCTCGAGCGGCGCGATCCGGCTGTGGGCGTCGAGATCGCCGCAGGCAGGGGGTGGGAATCCCGTAGCGCCGAGTGAGGGGTGCTGAACGCGCCGTTCGAGAGCCCGCCGGCCCGAGTCAGTGCTTCGGTCAGCTCGTTGCCGTCGCGGTACCGCTGAGCGGGGTCGGGGTGCAGCGCCCGGTCGAGCAGCGGACGTAACGCCTCGGGGATGCGCGCGTCGGAGGTGTCGATGGGCACCGACAGGTGGTTGATGATCTCCGGCAGGCTCTGGGGTGCGCCGTCGGCTGTGCGTCGAGGACCGCGTCCGGTCAGGAGCGCGAAGAGAACGGCCCCCATCGACCACACGTCGCCCCTGGGTGAGGGCGCGGCCAGGGTGAAGGCCTCCGGGGGAGCGAAGTCCGGCGTCATCGTCTCCAGGGTGACGGAGGAGTCGATGCCCTCGCGCTGGACGGCGGCCAGGCCGAAGTCGCTCAGACGCGGGCTTCCATAAGCGTCAATGAGGATGTTTCCGGGCTTGATATCGCGGTGGAGGACCCCGGTGTCGTGAGCGGCGCCCAGGGCGGAGCACACGGCCGTGACGATGCTGACGGCCTGAGCGGCGCTGATCTCGCCGCGCTGCAGGACCTGGGCCAAGGAGCCCCCGTCACAGCGTTCCATGACCAGGTAGGGGCGCCCGTCGGGAAGCACTCCGGAGTCGATCAGCGAGACCGCGTTCGGGTGCCCGCTGATCCGGCTGGCGGCCGCCATCTCCCGCATGAAACGTCGGCGGTTGCGCTCGTCGTGCAGCGGCCTGGAGTCGATCTTGACAGCCACTGGGCGCCCCAACGAGACCTGCTCCCCGGCGTAGACGGTGGCGAATCCTCCCTGACCCAGCACCTGTCCCAGACGGACACCGGGCACAGGCGGTGCGACGTGCCCAGAAGCACCGGAAACAGGGAGGGGACTGCTCATGGGCACATGATCGTTGCGCGTGCGCATCGGTGCAAACCCGCCATTCCCTGAGCCTCATCGTCCAGGGGCCTCCCGCTGACCGTCTGCGTCGGGCGCCGTCGGCTACAGCGTTGCCGCCAAACCGTGAGGGCCTCCTGCCGACATACGTCATTCGGCAAGAGGCCCTCATGGAGGCGCACCCGATGGACGCGGTGCGTTCAGGGGTGACTGACTGAGTCGCTCAGGCGGCGTGCGTGCAGGTCGGGCAGGAGCAGTCCTCGCAGGTGCACGAGGAGCAGGAGTCCGAGCAGTGCTCGCACGAGCAGGTGTTGTGGTTGCAGGTGGGGCAGGTGCAGTCCTCGCACTCGCACACGGCGCAGGGGTCCGAGCAGTGCTCGCACGAGCAGGTGTCGCACTCGTCGTAGTGGCCGTTGTCCTCGTGGTGGGCGTGGCCGTTGTGAATGTAGTCCACGTGGTCTCCGTGGATGACGGCCAGGTGCCCGCAGTCGGGGCCGTGGGTGTGCTGGTGGGCCTCAGCGGGGCGGTGCTCAGTGGTGGCAGTCATGATCGTGCTCCTTCGTGTGCTCGAGGGTGTCGATGAAGATGGATGCGACATGGTCGTCAATGAGGGAGTAGCTCTGGCGCTTGCCGTCGCGGACCGACTCGACCAGGTGGGCGTTGCGCAGGACCCGCAGGTGGTGCGAGACCAGGGGCTGGGAGACGCCGAGGAACGTCACCAGCTCGGTGACGTCAGCCGGTGAGCTGATGAGGCGGTAGACGATGCTCGCCCTCATGGGGTGAGCCAGCGCCTTGAACAGCTGCACCACGGCCGAGTCCTCCCCGAGGGGCCTCCGGTGGTGTGGCGACCTTTCGCATACAAGGGATTTTATATCAACTCGCCTTGATGTCAAAGCGTTCTTCCGCGGAGTGCGTGTCGTGCGACTCGTGTAGCATTCCGGCCATGTCATCGGTGACCTCAGACAGTGGTGGGTGCGTACGCGGAGACGAGCGCATGATCTTCGGGCACCGGGGCCTGAGCTCGCTGGCTCCGGAGAACACCATGGCCGCTTTCCGTTGTGCGCTGGATCATCAGGTGACGTGGGTGGAGGCCGACGTCGACGTCATCGCCGACGGAACAGTCATCATCTGCCATGACTCCACCCTGGACCGGACCACGAATCGCACCGGTCGGTACGACGACCTGACGGCGGCCGATCTGGCGGGCATCGACGCCGGAGGCTGGTTCTCGCCTCGGTTCGTGGGTGAGCCGCTCCCCACCCTGAGCGATCTCATCGACCTCATGAACGACGCCGGCCTGAACGCCAACATCGAGATCAAGCCCAACGAGACCGGCAAGGAGGCGACCTTGCGCCTCATCGATGGCGTCATCACACAGCTCGAGCGCCTGCGCCCCGACGTCAAGGTCATCGTCTCCTCCTTCAGCCACCTCCTGCTCCACCTGTTCAAGCAGCGCGCCCCGGAGGTCCCCGTGGGCTGCCTGTACGAGAGTCGTGCGCTGTCGGGCGACTGGAGGAGCACGCTTGAGATCGTGGGCGCCGACTACATCCACCCCGAGGACTCCGGCCTGACCCGGCAGCAGGTCCAGGAGTTTCGGGATGCGGGCTACGGCGTCAACGTCTGGACCGTCAACTCGCCCAGCCGAGCCGACGAGCTCTTCAGCTGGGGCGTGACCGGCGTCTTCTCCGACGTCGCTCACCAGATCCCTGGCTGCTGACGTCCCGTCTGCCCCTCGGAACGCTATGTGAGAACCATCACCCGAGGTAGGGTGGGGGCATGGCACGTTACATCGAGCTCCACCCCGTCAACCCGCAGGCGCGTCTGGTTGAGAAGGTCGTCGACACCTTGCGCGACGGCGGCCTGGTCGCCTACCCCACCGACTCCGGATACGCCCTGGCCTGCGCGCCGGGCAACAAGGAGGGACTGGACCGGATCCGCACCATCCGCCAGCTCGACGGCAAGCACAACTTCACCTTCGTGTGCGCCGACTTCGCCCAGGTCGGGCCGCTGGCCATCGTGGGCAACAACGCCTTCCGGCTCATCAAACGGCTCACCCCGGGGCCGTGGACCTTCATCCTCAAAGGGGACCAAGGACGTACCCCGGATGACACTCAACCCCAAGAAGCACACGCTGGGAGTGCGCATCCCCGACCACGCCATCACCCAGTCCCTCGTCGCCGAGTTCGGCGCCCCCATCCTGTCCTCCACCTTCATCCGCCCCGGCCAGGAGGAGCCCGAGACCAACGGATGGGAGATCCAGGACTCTCTGGGGCACCTCATCGACGTCGTCATCGAGGGGCCGGTCGGACAGGGCGAGCCCACCAGCGTCATCGACCTGACTGACGACGTCCCCGAGGTGCTGCGCGAGGGCGCCGGAGACATCAGCCTCCTGTGACCGACCTGTGGCCGACCTGCGACCGACTCGGCCATCGCCGCGCTGGCGGTGCTTGCCGGGTCTGCTTCCACGTCAGGCCTTGCAAGCGCCTGAGTATCGTGCGTCCGTGGGGCCGGCGGTAGGGGAGATAGGGTCGGCGCATGGACCTGTTCGAGTCGGCCGGCACGGATGACGCCGGGATCCCCGTGGACTCCCACGCGCCGCTGGCGGTGCGGATGCGGCCGCGCACACTCGATGAGCTTCAGGGGCAGGCGCACCTGCTCACCCCCGGATCGCCTCTGCGCCGCCTCGTGGAGCCGGCCGAGGCGAGCGGGGGCTCCCATGCTGGTGAACGGGGCGCCGCCGCGCGGCCGTCTAGCTCCTCCCTGTCCTCGGTCATCCTGTGGGGCCCACCCGGAACCGGCAAGACGACGCTGGCCTACCTGGTGGCACGGGGCAGCGGCCGCAGGTTCGTGGAGCTGTCAGCGGTGACGGCCGGCGTCAAGGACGTGCGCGCCGTCGTCTCCGATGCCAGGCGCCGTCTGGCGGCGGGGGAGGAGACGGTGCTGTTCATCGACGAGGTGCACCGATTCTCCCGCTCCCAGCAGGACGCCCTGCTGCCCAGCGTGGAGAACCGGTGGGTGACGCTCATCGCGGCCACCACGGAGAACCCGTCCTTCAGCGTCGTCTCACCGCTCCTGTCCCGCTCCCTGCTCCTAACGCTCCAGCCTCTGGGAGCCGATGACATCGGGCGCCTGATCGATCGCGCGCTGGATGACGAGCGGGGCCTGGCCGGCGCCGTGGGCATCAGCGAGGAGGCGCGCGAGCAGATCGTGCGCATGGCCGGCTCCGACGCCCGCAAAGCGCTCACCGTGCTGGAGGCCGCCGCCGGCACGGTCCTGGCGCAGACGCCCGCTTCCGGCACGTCGCCCCTCATCGAGGTGGCCGACGTCGAGCGGGCCGCGGACGTGGCAGCGGTGCGTTACGACCGCGCCGGAGACCAGCACTACGACGTCATCAGCGCCTTCATCAAGTCGATGCGCGGCTCGGACCCCGACGCCACCATGCACTACCTGGCGCGCATGATCGCCGCTGGGGAGGACCCCCGCTACATCGCCCGGCGCATCGTCATTCACGCCGCCGAGGACGTGGGGCTCGCCGACCCGACGGTGCTGTCCACCGCCGTGGCCGCCCAGCAGGCGGTCGCCATGATCGGGATGCCGGAGTCCGGGCTCATCCTGGCCGAGGCCGCGCTCGCAGTGGCCACCGCTCCCAAGTCCAACGCGGTCACTGTGGCGCTCAACGAGTCGCTGGCCGATGTGCGGGCCGGGAAGGCCGCGGCCGTGCCCGCTCACCTGCGCGACGCCCACTACGCCGGGGCCGAGGGGCTCGGGCACGGCAAGGGCTACCGCTACCCGCACGACTTCCCCCACGCCGTCGTCGGCCAGCAGTACCTGCCCGACGGGCTCGAGGGCAGCCGGTACTACCGGCCCACCGGCAACGGCTTCGAGAAGCAGCTGGCCTCCCGCCTCGAGGCGGTCAGGCGCATCCTCGACGAGCGATAGTGCGTACGCCTTGAGCACCCCATCCGGGCAGAGCTTGAGGACCGTCTCACACCGGGCGGTTCCGACATGGGTTTTCGCCGGTGAGCACGCTACAGTTCTCGAGTTGTCCACATCGGAGACGGCAGGCGCCTGCTGCAGGTGCTACCGGTCGACGACGATGCGGACCTCCTGGGGTCCCGGCCCGAACCGAGGCTTGACCCCGCGCCGTCGCCTCCCGCCACGGCGTGCGACCATCGATCCGACAGGAATGACACACATGAGCTCTTCACGCTCCCGCCGCCAGGTGCGCCTCTCTCGCGCCCTCGGCATCCCGCTGACCCCCAAGGCCGTGCGCTACTTCGAGCGCCGCCCCTACGGCCCCGGTGAGCACGGCCGCGCCCGCCGCCGCACCGAGTCCGACTACGCCGTCCGCCTCAAGGAGAAGCAGCGCCTGCGCGCCCAGTACGGCATCCGCGAGGCCCAGCTCCAGCGCGTCTTCGAGGAGGCCCGTCGCGGCCAGGGCCTGACCGGTGAGTCCCTCGTCGAGCTGCTCGAGATGCGCCTGGACGCCCTCGTCCTGCGCTCCGGGATCGCCCGCACCATCGCCCAGGCCCGCCAGGACGTGGTTCACCGCCACATCCTCGTCGACGGCAAGGTCGTGGACCGCCCCTCCTACCGCGTCAAGCCCGGACAGACCATCCAGGTTCGTCCCCGCTCCCAGGTGATGGTGCCCTTCCAGGTCGCCGCCGCCGGTGCGCACCGCGACGTGCTGCCCCCCGTCCCGGAGTACCTCAACGTGGACCTCGAGAAGCTCTCGGCCACGCTGGTGCGCCGCCCCAAGCGCGACGAGGTCCCCGTGACCTGTGACGTCCAGATGGTCGTCGAGTACTACTCGCGCTGACCCCCACGCTCACCTGACGCCGGGGCGCCCCGGACCCATGAGAGGTTCGGGGCGCCCCGGCGTGGGAGTACGCTCACCATGGAGCAACCCGACCGGCTCCCAGCCCGCAGGCGACTGTTTCCACCGTCTCCACCGCATACCTGGCCGGCCGGTCACACCACAACGCCCACACGCCCAGCACCCGGCCCAAGAGCCGCAGTGCCCAGGCACACCTCGAACAGGATGAGGACCCCATGCGCACATCCGAGATCCGCAGCCGCTGGCTGGACTACTTCGCCGCGAACGAGCACGAGATCCGGCCCTCGGTCTCCCTGGTGTCGCCCGAGCCCTCCATCCTGTTCACCGTGGCGGGCATGGTTCCCTTCATCCCCTACATCCTGGGGACCGAGGAGGCCCCCTGGCCCCGGGCCGCCTCGGTGCAGAAGTGCATCCGCACCAATGACATCGACAACGTCGGCATCACCACGCGCCACGGCACCTTCTTCCAGATGAACGGCAACTTCTCCTTCGGTGACTACTTCAAGGAGGGGGCCATCTCCTACGCCTGGGGCCTGCTGACAGGCAGCCGCGAGGAGGGCGGCTACGGTCTGGACGGGGACCGGCTGTGGATGACGATCTGGGAGGAGGACCAGGTCTCCCTCGACTACTGGACCCGCGAGATCGGAGTCCCCGCCGAGCGGATCCAGCTCCTTCCCTTCAAGGACATCTCCTGGTCCACGGGCCAGCCCGGCCCGGCCGGATCCTGCTGCGAGATCCACTATGACCGCGGCCCCGCCTACGGGCCCGACGGCGGTCCCGCCGTCGACACCCAGGGCGACCGCTTCCTGGAGATCTGGAACCTCGTCTTCGACGAGTTCCTGCGCGGAGAGGGCAAGGGCCACGACTTCGAGCTCCTGGGAAAGCTCGACCAGACGGCCATCGATACCGGTGCCGGTTTGGAGCGCCTGGCCTTCATCATGCAGGACAAGCCCAACATGTATGAGATCGACGAGGTCTTCCCTGTCATCAAGGCCGCCGAGGAGCTGTCCGGTAAGGTCTACGGCCGCGGCTCGGCCGGCCCCGAGGCGGGCGAAGCCTACCACGATGACGTGCGCATGCGGGTCGTCGCCGACCACGTGCGCTCGGCCCTCATGCTCATCTCCGATGGCGTGCGTCCCGGCAACGACGGCCGCGGCTACGTCCTGCGCCGCCTCATCCGCAGGGCGGTGCGCTCCATGCGCCTGCTCGGCGTCGACGAGGCCGCCATGCCCACGCTGCTGACCGTCTCGAAGGACGCCATGAAGTCCTCCTACCCTGAGCTGGAGACCGGCTGGAGCACCATCTCCGAGGTGGCCTACGGCGAGGAGGACGCCTTCCGCCGCACCCTGGCCGCCGGCACCACGATCCTGGACACCGCGGTGGCCTCGGCCAAGAAGGAGGCGGGCAGCTCCGGGCGCCCGCTGGTGTCGGGCAAGAGCGCCTTCGAGCTGCACGACACTTACGGCTTCCCCATCGACCTGACCCTTGAGATGGCGGCCGAGCAGGGGGTCGATGTCGATGAGAGCGCCTTCCGCAGCCTCATGAACGAGCAGAAGGAGCGCGCTCGAGCTGACGCGCGCGCCAAGAAGACCGGGCACGCCGACATCCGCGTCTTCCGCGAGCTGGAGAAGGAGATGGGCGGCGGCTCGACCTTCCTGGGCTACACCGAGTCCTCCGCCGATGCCACCGTCACCGGGATCCTCGTCGATGGCGTCCCGCAGAGTGTCGTCACCGCCCCGGCCGAGGTCGAGGTCGTCCTGGACCGGACTCCGTTCTGGGCCGAGATGGGTGGCCAGCTCGCCGACCAGGGCACGATCCGCCTGGCTGACGGCGGCACCGTCGAGGTCGATGACGTCCAGGCCCCCGTCAAGGGGCTGCACGTTCACCGCGGCACCCTGACCGAGGGCACGATCGCAGTTGGGGAGAAGGCCTTCGCCCAGATCGACTCGGCGCGCCGCCTGGCGATCGCCCGAGCCCACACCTCCACCCACATGGTGCACAAGGCGCTGCACGAGATCGTCTCGGACAACGCCACCCAGGCCGGCAGCGAGAACTCGCCCTCCCGTATGCGTTTCGACTTCCGCCACGGCTCCGCCCTGGCCTCGGACCAGATCTCCGGCATTGAGGAGCGGGTCAACGCCAGGCTCTCGGAGGACCTGGCCGTCACCGACGAGATCATGGACATCGACGCAGCCCGAGCCGCCGGCGCCATGGCTCTGTTCGGGGAGAAGTACGGCAAGGAGGTGCGCGTCGTCTCCATCGGGGGTGACTGGTCCAAGGAGCTGTGCGCAGGCACCCACGTTCCCAGCACCGGCCACATCGGCCGCATCGCGGTGCTGGGCGAGTCCTCGATCGGTTCGGGCGTGCGCCGCATCGACGCCCTCGTCGGTGAGGGCGCCTACGGCTACCAGGCCAAGGAGCACGCGCTGGTCTCCCAGCTCTCCACCATGGTCGGGGGTCGCCCCGAGGATCTGCCCGAGCGGGTCGAGAGCCTCATGGCGCGCCTGAAGGACGCCGAGAAGCGCCTGGCCGCGGCCGAGCAGGCGGCGCTGTCCGCGCGCACGGCCGGAATCGTCTCCGACGCCGTCCGGCTGGGTGAGATCCGTCTCGCCTCAGCCGACCTCGGAACCGTCGGCTCGGCCGACGCCGTACGCTCGCTGGTCCTCGACGCTCGCAGCCGGCTCGGTGAGGCAGAACCGGCAGTCGTCGCTGTCGGCGCGGTCGTGGGCTCGCGTCCGGTCGTGGTCGTGGCCACCAATGCCGGTGCACGTGACCAGGGCATCCGGGCCGGCGCCCTGGTGCGCACCGCCGCTCAGGTGCTGGGCGGCGGTGGCGGCGGCAAGGACGATCTGGCTCAGGGCGGCGGTCAGAACCCTCAGGCTCTGGACGAGGCTCTGCGCGCCGTGGCCGAGCAGATCCAGGCCTGATCCGGTCAGCCGGATCGTCCCCTACCGTCTTGCAGATCCCGTGACAGACTCATCGACTCAACCGGACTCGATGGATGTCCGCCCTGGTGTGCGCATCGCCTTCGATGTCGGACAGGCACGTATTGGTGTCGCTCGTTGCGATCAGGACGCGATCCTGTCGTTTCCTGTGGTAACTCTCAGGCGGGACCGCTATGGTGCAGACCTCGACGAGGCCGTTGACCTTGTCGAGGAGTACGGTGCCTTTGAGGTGATCGTCGGCCTGCCCAAGCACATGGGTGGCGGCAGCTCGAGCTCGACCAAGGACGCCCGAGCGTGGGCGCGAGATCTGGCGAGCCGCCTGCCACGGCGGGTGTGCGTCCGGCTGGTAGACGAGCGGCTCACCACCGTCTCCGCTCACCGGGATCTGCATGCGGCTGGCCTGAAGGAGAGGAGCTTCCGCGGTATCGTCGACCAAGCGGCGGCGGTCGTCATCCTCGAACAGGCCATCACAACTGAGCGGATGTCCGGGGTTCGGCCGGTGAGCGAGTCCACCCGATCAAGAGAGGCAGAGCGTGAGCCACGACGATTTCTTCGCCGAGCTCGGCATCCAGCGCGATGAGGGCGCTGGTGACGCCAAGGACAAGCCCAAGAGCCGCAGGCAGCGGCGCATGGAGAAGGTTGAGCGCCGTCAGCGCAAGCGGCGTCGGCACTGGCTGACGAGCCTTGTCATCGTCATCACCCTCGTGGCTGTCGGCGTCCTGGGCTACAAGGCCATCGGGATCATGCGCGACGCCTCCGCACAGGCGACTCACGCCGAGGACTACAAGGGCGAGGGTGAGGGCGAGGTCACCGTGACGATCCCGGAGGGGGCCTCCGGGGCGGACATCGGCGACATCCTGCAGAGCAAAGGCGTCGTCGCCTCCGGCAAGGCCTTCACCAATGCGGCGAAGAACAACCCCAAGGGAACGACGATCCAGCCGGGAACCTATAAGCTCAAGAAGAAGATGTCGGCCAGCTCTGCGCTCCAGGCACTGCTTGATCCTGAGAGCAAGGGCGATCACACGCTGACCGTCATTGCCGGCTCCACCAAGCAGAGCGTCAAGGAGCGGCTCAAGAAGGTCGGAAACTTCACCGATGAGCAGGTCGAGGCGGCGTACGCCGACTCTGCGGCCATCGGCCTGCCCGCCGAGGCCGGCGGCAACGTCGAGGGATGGCTCGCTCCGGGCACCTACGACGTCGCCGAGAACGCCACGCCGAAGGACCTGGTCAAGAAGATGGTCTCCCAGACCGTCACCCGGCTCAAAGAGCTCAAGGTACCCAAAGGAGGACTACCAGAAGGTTCTGATCAAGGCCTCCATCGTCGAACGAGAGGTGAACAAGGAGCAGTACTACGGGCAGGTCGCCCGGGTCATCGAGAACCGCCTGACGCAGACTGACGGGGAGACCCACGGTCTGCTCCAGATGGACTCGACAGTGCAGTACGGCCTGGGCCGTGACGGTGGCATCCCCTCCGAGGCGGAGAATCAGGACGCCAGCAACCCGTACAACACCTACGTTCACCAGGGGCTCCCGCCAGGTCCGATCGGCAATCCCGATGAAGCGGCCATCAAGGCGGTGCTCAACCCGCCGGCGGGGAGCTGGCTCTACTTCGTCACGGTCAACCTCAAGACCGGCGAGACTCTGTTCGCCTCCACCAATGAGGAGCAGAAGGCCAACACCAAGAAGCTCTCCGACTACTGCAACAAGAACAAGGATGTCTGCGAGGGCAACGAGAGCAAGAAGAATGGCTGAGGAGGCCGGCCTGTGATACGCCACCGCGCTGCCGTCATCGGTCGGCCGGTGAGCCACTCACTGTCTCCCGTGCTGCACCGGGCCGCCTACGCCGGGCTGGGGCTGGAGGACTGGTCCTATGAGCGGCGTGAGACGGACTCCGAATCCCTGCCGGGCCTGCTCGCCGAGCTGGCCGCTCCGGTTCAGGCCGGACCCGCCTGGGCGGGTCTGAGCGTCACCATGCCTCTCAAGCAGGTTCTCCTGGCGCACCTGGACGTCATCGATCCTCTCGCTGAGGCCGTCGGTGCCGTCAACACCGTGGTGGCACAGCGCAGCGGAGCAGGAGATGCGCTCCTGACCGGCTTCAACACCGACGTCGCAGGCATTGTCGGTGCACTGCGGGAGGCCGCCCGCACCCAGACACCGGGCTCCTCGGATGCTCACCTCCGGATCGAGCAGGCCGTGGTGCTCGGTTCGGGCGCCACCGCCTGCTCCGCCCTCGCGGCGCTCGGAGAGCTCCGGGCCGGCCGGATCACCGTCGTGGCTCGGCGTCACGCCGGCCCCGGCCGCGCACTCAGCGCCGCCCACCGTATGGGGCTGGATATCGAGCCCTTCACCTGGAAGCCGGCTGACTCGACCTCCAACACCGAGGCGGCCCAGCGCCTGGCCGCAGCCGATGTCGTCATCTCGACTCTGCCCGCGCATGCGGCCGATCCGTTGGAGGGCCCGCTCAGGCAGGCCCTGGCCCGGGCCGAGGGCACCCGAGCAGGAGCCGTGATGCTCGACGTCGTCTACGCCCCTTGGCCCACTGCCGTCGCCGGTGCTTGGGCGGACGCCGGGGGAGCCCTCGCCCCGGGCTGGCTGATGCTCCTGCACCAGGCAGTGCCCCAGGTGCAGCTCATGACCGGGCGGCAGCCAGACATCGAGTGCATGCGTACAGCGCTGCGCTCGGCGCTGGCCCCGCCCTCAACAACTCCGGTTCGCACCAACGACTGATGCCTGCGCGGAGAACTACTGGGAACTCCGACGGGGGATACCAGCGGCGGTATCGGCGTGTGAGAGTATCTACCCCATGCTTCGATGGATGACGGCCGGGGAATCCCACGGCGAGGCTCTGACCGCGGTGCTGGAAGAGCGTGCCCGCGGGCGTTCGGATCACCAGTGAGGACATCCGGGCGGCACTGGCCCGGCGGCGACTGGGGCACGGGCGTGGTGCCCGCCAGGCCTTCGAGCGCGACGAGCTGCGGGTATTGGGGGGCATCCGCCACGGATGCACCATCGGCAGCCCCATCGCCCTGCAGATCGGCAACTCCGAGTGGCCCAAGTGGTCCACGGTGATGAGCGCCGACCCCGTGGACCCCAACGACCTGCTCATCGACGCCGGCACCGGTGACGAGCGCGAGATCGCCCGTAACCGCCCGCTGACCCGCCCCAGGCCCGGGCACGCGGACCTGCCGGGGATGCTCAGGTACGACCTGCCCGAGGCCCGCCCGGTCCTGGAACGGGCCTCAGCCCGCGAGACCGCCGCCCGGGTGGCGCTTTGGGGCCGTGGCCGAGGCCATTCTGGAGCAGATCGCTGGTATCCGGCTGGTGAGCCACGTCGTGCGGATCGGATCAGTCGCCCTGCCCGATGACGTACCCCGCCCAGCGCTGAGGACACCTCGCGCCTGGACGCCGACCCCGTGCGCTGCACGGATCCTGCCACCAGTGCCGCCATGGTTGCCCAGATCGATGCCACCAGGAAGGACGGTGACACGCTCGGGGGCGTTGTTGAGGTCATCGCCACCGGTGTCCCGGTGGGACTGGGCACCCATGTCAGCGCCGACCGCCGCTTGGACGCGCGCCTGGCGGCCGCGCTCATGGGGATCCAGGCCGTCAAGGGCGTGGAGATCGGTGACGGCTTCGCCGAGGCGGCCCGGCGGGGCTCGGCCGCCCACGACGAGATCATCTCAGTGAACTGCGGAACGCTCACCCGGACCACCAACCGCGCCGGTGGCATCGAGGGCGGAATCTCCAACGGCTCCGCTGTGCGGGTACGGGCCGGCTTCAAGCCGATCTCCACGGTGCCCAAGGCCCTGCGCACCGTCGACCTGACCACGGGCGAGCCCGCCACCGGGCTCCACCAGCGCTCTGACGTGTGCGCCGTCGTCCCCGGAGCGGTCATTGCTCAGGCCATGACCGCTTTGGTCCTGGCCGACCTGTTACTGGACAAGACCGGAGGCGACTCGGTCGATGAGGCTGGGCGCAACCTGCGCTCCTACCTGACCCGCATTGCTGAACGGACGCAGTGGCGAACCGAGCGGTGAATCTCGCAGCAAGTCGCTTTGCTGGGGCGATACTGGTAGCACCCACAGCGATCTCAACGGAGAGGGAGTCACGATCATGACCTGGAAGCGTGTTCCGACCATCACTCTGCGTGATGACCAGCTGCCCCTGGTACTGGTGGGATTGCCCGGTGCGGGCAAGACCACTCAGGCCAGGCTTCTGGCTCAGGCTCTGGGCGTCCAGGTCACCGACACCGACGCCGAGATCCGCCGGCGAGCCCGCATGACGATCCCCTGAGATCTTCGCCGCCGAAGGCGAGGAGTGCTTCCGTGACCGTGAGCACCGGGCCATGCGGGCCGTCTTGGACTCCCCGGCTGCGGCTCAGGGCGTCATTGCCCTGGGCGGGGGAGCGGTACTGCGTCCCGAGAACCGAGACCTGCTGCGCGGCCACACGGTCATCTACCTGTCCGCCTCCCCGAGCACCGCGGCCAAGCACGTGGGCGACGGGACCGGGCGGCCGGTCATGGCCCCGGACGCGGACTCCGACCAGACCCGCGCGGCTCAGCAGCGCAGTGAGGAGCAGGGGGAGCATGCAGGCGTGCTGGCGCGCATGGAGGCCCTTTATGCTCAGCGCTCGCCGCTGTACTCCGAGGTTGCTACTCTCACTGTGCCCACCGATGGGCTCAGTCCCCAGCAGGTCGCTGCTCTCATCCTGGTGGCCCTGGGGGTCCAGACCGCTCAGGCGGTCAGTGTCCTGGCGCCCATGGCCGAGGGGCAGTCGGACTCCGCCACTGTCCCGGACGGGGGCGACGCCTCGCCTCGGCGCGTCCGGCCCGCGGCCACCACGGAGGTTGGCAGCGGTGCACGGCGAGTCAGCGTCGCCGGCGAGCGCCCCTACGACGTCCTCATCGGCCACGGGATCCTGGCCGAGTTGCCCCGCATCGTGCAGGAGACCCCCGGAGCGGGTGGGGGAGGTGTGACGATCATCCACGCCAAGGCACTGGCCGACCGTGCCCGTGCTGCCGAGGCGGCGCTCACCAACGAAGGCCTGCGAGTCCTGAGCGTTGAGGTCCCCGACGGCGAGGCGGCCAAGAAGGCGCGCGTCCTGGAGTATCTGTGGGACCGGCTTGGCTCCTTCCGCCTGGGTCGTGACGGACTCGTCGTCGGTCTCGGTGGCGGGGCGACGACGGACCTGGCGGGTCTCGCGGCTGCGACCTGGCTGCGAGGTGTTCCCGTGGTACAGGTGCCCACCACGCTGCTGGCCATGGTGGATGCCGCCGTCGGTGGCAAGACCGGAATCGACACGCCCGCTGGCAAGAACCTGGTGGGTGCCTTCCACCCGCCGGCCGCCGTCATCGCCGACCTGGAGACGCTCTCCACCCTCCCCGCCGCTGAGCTGCGGGCGGGACCTGGCGAGGTCATCAAGTGCGGCCTGATCGCCGACTCGGTCATTCTCGACCGGGTCCTGGCCGATCCTGCCGACTGCCTGACCTGGGACTCGCCAGTGCTGGCCGACCTGGTCGCCCGGTCCATCGCGGTCAAGGCCGCCGTGGTGGGGGAGGATCTCACCGAAGCCGGCCTGCGGGAGGTCCTCAACTACGGACACACCTACGCCCACGCGATCGAGAAGGTCACCGGGTACTCCTGGCGTCACGGGAGAGGCGGTCGCCGTCGGCTGCGTCTTCGCCGCCGAGATCGCCCACCGCAACGGCAATCTGAGCAGAGACGCGCTCGCCCTGCACCGGCAGAGCTTCGATGCGGTCGGTCTGCCAACCCGCTTCCCCGAAGGGGAGGGGCGCTGGGAAGAGCTCAAGGAGGCCATGATGAGCGACAAGAAGGTACGCGGCGGCCGACTACGCCTCGTCCTGCTCGACGACATCGCCAGGCCCGTGCGAGTTCAGGCACCGGCGGAGAGCGTTCTCCTATCGGCTCACGAGGCAGTCACCGGTGGGCCCAGCCCGGCAGAAGGGAACCGCGGTTGAGCGCCACGGCACCAGGTTCCCTCATCCTCATCGGCCCGCCCGGTGCCGGCTGCTCCAGCGTGGCCCGTGCCATCGGGAGTGCCCAGGGCCTTCCCGTGCTCGATCTGGGCCAGCTCGTCGCCGATGAGCTGGGAACTCGCCCCGAGCTGGCGCTCGTCGCGGTGGCGGAGACCGAGTACCGCCGCATCGAGTCCGGCACCGCTGAACGGCTCCTGGAGCGGGCCGAGACCGGGGGCCTCGTCGTCGCCCTGGGATCGGGCTGCCTGGAGGCCAGGGGAGTGCGTCAGGGCCTCGAGCATCTCAGGCTCGCCGGCCGCAGTACTCACCACGTCGTAGCCCTGACCTGTGCTACCCGGGTCCTGGCCACTCGTAACGGTCTTGACGCGCCGCGGTCCGTGGCCCTGGGAACCGTCCATCACCAGTTCGTCCAGATGCTCCACGAGCGCCACACCCTGTGCCGGGACATGGCCGACGTCGTCATCGACACCACCGCGACGACCCCCGACGAGGCCGCTCAGAAGGTGATGAACGACATCGGCACCGATTTGTCCCGCCACTCGTGATCGGTGCGACACGCCCGTCACGGGGTGAGTGTGGCGCCTCGCGGTAGGATCAGCGCGTCCCAGACGCAATGCAACAGTGAGGAAACCCTCGTGGCCACGACGAACGACCTGAAGAACGGCATGGTGCTCAACCTCGAGGGCCAGCTGTGGCAGGTAGTGGAGTTCCAGCACGTCAAGCCCGGCAAGGGCCCAGCCTTCGTGCGCACCAAGATCAAGAACGTCCTGTCCGGCAAGACCGTTGACAAGACCTTCAACGCCGGCCTCAAGGTTGAGACCGCCACCGTTGACCGGCGTGACATGCAGTACCTCTACAAGGACGGCGACGACTACGTCTTCATGGATGTCAAGTCCTACGAGCAGACCTACGTCCCCTCAGCCACCGTCGGCGACGCCGCCACCTTCATGCTGGAGAACCAGGAGGTCATCGTTGCCTTCCACGAGGACTCGGTGCTGTTCGTCGAGCTGCCGGCCTCCGTGGTCCTGACGATCTCCCACACCGAGCCGGGCCTGCAGGGCGACCGCTCCAGTGCCGGTACCAAGCCCGCCACGGTCGAAACCGGTGCTGAGATCCAGGTCCCGCTGTTCCTCAACACCGGTGACAAGGTCAAGGTCGACACCCGCTCCGGCTCCTACATCTCCCGCGTCAACGACTGATGACCGAGCATCCCGAGGAGGGCTCGACCCACTCGAGCCCCGCATCGCGCCACCCGGTGACCGCTCGCACCAAGGCGCGCCGGCGTGCCATCGAGATCCTCTTCGAGGCCGATCAGCGCGGGATGCTGAGCGCTGAGGGTGCTGAGGAGCTGCGCTCCTTCGCGCAGCTGCGCGCCGTCAGCTCGGCTAACCACACCGAGGCCCCTGCCTACACCCGAGAGATCCTCAACGGTGTGTGTGACCACTTGGACGACGTCGATGAGACGATCCAGACATACGCCCAGGGATGGACCCTGGGGCGAATGCCGGCTGTCGACCGCGCCATTGCGCGAGTCGCCACCTGGGAGATCGTTTACAACGACGAGGTGGATGCACCGGTCGCCGTGGATGAGGCCATGACGCTGAGCCGGATGCTCTCCACTGACGAGTCACCCAGGTACCTCGGAGGACTTCTGGGGCGTATCGGGGACCTCGCCGATACCTTGCGATGAGACGTCTAGCGACGGGCTCACGGCATGGGGAGGATTCCCTATGCCGTGAGCCGCGTCCGTCTGGCACCGGTGGCCCTAGGGCTGAGGCCGTCCCTCTGCCGATGCTGGAGTACCCCGTGAGTCAGCTACCTCCCCAGGATCCCAACGACTACCCCACATCAAGGGCATCGGCGCCTCGCAGGACGGGACAAGTGGCGTCGAGAAGCCTGCAGCAGTGCTGGCCGGCCCCCACGGGCCGGCTACCCCTGGGCGGCATCGGAATGGCCTACCCGCCGGGCCCCTATCCCTTCGGAGGCCTCCCGCCGTCCTCAGCAGCGCCGGAGGTCATCCGTGGAACGGACCCATGCCTGTTCCTTACGGCCCCCTACCCCCGATGGGACTGGCCCCGGTACCTGTATTCGCCTGGAACGACCCGGTCGGCACATGCGAGCGCAAGCGTTCCGCGACCCGCAAGCTCTCGCTCGCCAGCGGCATCATCGGGGTCATTACCATGACGATCCAGATGATCATCGTCGTCACCATGTTCCTCGCCATCGGGTACGTGGGGCACCAGAGCCCGTTCGTGCTGTTCGTATCGCTTCTCATCGTCGTCTTCGTCCCGATGGTCGTCGGCCTCGGTTGGATCCTCACCTTCATCCTGGCTCTCGTCGCCTGCGTTCAGGCCCGTTCCCGCACGCCTCGGGTTCAGCCTGATGGATGGGTTCAGGCCAAGAAGCCGACGCTGGCTCTGCTGGTCACGAGCATCGTGGCAGGACTGCCCACCCTCATCATGTACGTGGTGTTGAGTGAGGGGCTCTCGAGGCGGCACTGCTGAGTTCATTGATGGCTTCCTGGAGCCACTGCTCATGGTCTTCGGACTGACCCAGCTCCTGATCGCGGTGGGTTTCGTCTTTCTTCTCCGTATGAGCATGGCGCTGGACCCGGCGGTCAGAGTGTCTCAGGCCCCGAGAGCGCAGTCCGCATGACCTCCGGGCGATGAGAACTTGGGTGGGCCGGCGAGTTACTGCGATGCGCTTGAGGTTGATCCGTGCGGGGATGCTGAGCGCCGAGCCATGGAGCGAGGGGCTTGCGGCATGGGGTGGACTCCCTATGCCCTGAGCTGACCCCATCCGACGCCGGTCGCCCAGGGCTGAGGGCCACCCACCCTCTCTGCCGATGCCGGAGTACCCCATGAGTCACCCTACCTCCCCAGAATCCCCATGACTACCCCCGGATCGAGGGCGCCGGTTATCTGCGGAACACCCCCATGCCGGTTCCTTACGGCCGCTACGCCTCCTCAATGGGGAACCCTCCAATGGGGCAGAATGCTCCTGTTGCTGGCTTCGGCTCGAACGACCCTGTGCTGATGGAGGTTCAGCGCAAGCGCTCCGCGACCCGCAAGGTCTCGGTCTCAAGCTGCACCATCGGGCTCATCACCATGCTCATTCAGGTGTTCATCACGACTTTCTTATTCGCCGCTAATATCTTTGCCGTTCCTGGGTTTCGCACTCCTTGCCGTTCTTATAATGATCGCCGGCCCATTCGTCGTTGGCCTCGTGTGGGTCGCTACGTTCATCGTCGCTCTCATCGCTTGTATTCGGGCTCATTCCCGCACGCCTCGGGTTCAGCCTGATGGATGGGTCGAGGCCAAGATGCCAACGTCGGCAATGCTGGCCGCGAGTATCGTGGCGGGACTTCCCACCCTCGTCTTTTATGCTACTTTGTACTTGCTGATCCGCCAGGGCATCGATGATGGGTACTCCCACACCACCGTCTTCAATTCAATGCTTCTTGCCTGCGACCTGGTGGAGGCTCTCATCGCGGTGGGCATCTTCTATCTTCTCCGTAGGAGCAAGGCATGGACCCATTGGTGAGAGTGTCTTAGTCGCCAGGGAGCTCGAATGCTGAGCGGCTGAGGCACGGATTGAGGGGCTCGTGGCATGGGGCGGGCTCCCTATGTCGTGAGCTGTGCCCATCCGACGCGGATGACCTAGGCTGAGGCCATCCCCTCTACCGATGCTGGAGTAACCCATGCCTATTCCTGACGGTCGCTACATCCCTCCGATGGGGCAGACGCCTGCTCCTGCCTTCGGCTGGAACGACCCGGTCCTGACGATGGTTCAGCGCAAGCGCTCCGCGACCCGCAAGGTCTCGGTCGCCGGCGGCATCATCGGGCTCATCACCATGATCATCCAGATGATCTTTACCACCACCTTTCTCGCCTTGCTCATCACCCACGGGGAGTACGATCTGCCGTTCGGATTCTTTGCCCTTTTCGTTGTGCTCGTCACCCCGTATATCGTTGGTATTGCTTGGGTTGCTACGTTCATCCTTGCTCTCATCGCTTGTATTCGGGCACATTCCCGGACGCCTCAGGTTCAGCCTGATGGATGGGTCGAGGCCAAGATGCCAACGTCGGCTCTGCTGGCCGCGAGTGTCGTGGCGGGACTTCCCATCTTCATCATTTGTGTCGTTTGGCCTTTGACGGCCTTGTCCGGCTCCACTCTTGAACCACTGCTTGAACCACTGCTTGTCGTCTGCGACCTGGTGGAGGTTCTGATCGCAGTGGGGCTCGTGTTTCTCTCCGTATGAATAAGGCGCTGGACCCGGCGGTCAGA
>BNJU01001356.1_pt1 | contig 41700 bp, 36 predicted proteins | sample 8539281 | NCBI WGS metagenome assembly BNJU01 (sample SAMD00202456, study PRJDB9452) | human saliva metagenome | isolation source: human saliva | place: Japan
CCCATACGTGCAGTGCGCGCCGGCACAGAATCTCATAGTGACCGGGAAACCGGAGAAGCGGAGTCATGCATGAGCGAGTCCAGGCCCAAGCAGTTTGTTGCAGTTCTAGACTTTGCGCCTCAGTACGGCCAGTTGATTGCACGTCGCGTGCGCGATCTTAACGTCTACTCCGAGATTGTTCCTGTGATATTTCTGCAGATGAGCTTCGTGAGCTCAATCCATCTGCGCTTATTTTGTCTGGCGGCCCTGCTTCCGTCTACGCGGAGGATGCGCCAAAGATTGACCCAGAGATCCTGGAGCTTGGCCTTCCTGTCTTTGGTTTCTGCTATGGACAGCAGATTATGGCGGTTACTTTGGGCGGCACCGTTGGACATACCGAGAAGGGCGAGTATGGCCCAGCTCATCTGACCCGCGCGGGGGAGAGCCGCATTTTTGACGGCACCGCTGAGCAGCAGACCGTTTGGATGAGCCACCGCGATGCTGTGTCTGAGGTTCCAGAGGGCTTTACTGTTACTGCTTCTACCGATGTTTGCCCAATCGCAGCTATGGAAAACGCTGCTAAGAACCTGTATTCCACTCAGTTCCATCCAGAGGTTAACCACACCGAGTGCGGTTCCCAGATGCTTTCAAACTTCCTGTTCAATATCTGTGGTTTTGAGAAGACGTGGACCATGGACAACATCATTGAGCAGAAGGTAGAGGAGATTCGTCAGAAGGTCGGCGATGGCCGCGTCATTTTGGCACTTTCCGGCGGCGTTGACTCTTCTGTTGTTGCAGCTCTTGTTCACCGTGCTATCGGCGATCAGCTTACCTGCGTGTTTGTGAACCATGGCATGCTCCGTAAGGGCGAGCCAGAGATGGTTGAGCAGGTCTTCCGCAAACAGTTTAACGTTCCTCTGATTCACGTTCACGCGAGGAGCGCTACGCAGAGCTTCTGGCTGGCGTTACCGAGCCAGAGATGAAGCGTCGCCTGATTGGCACCGAGTTCTGGAAGGTCTTTTTTGACGAGGCTCAGAAGCTGGACGGCGTTCAGTTCCTGGCACAGGGCACCATTTATCCTGACATTATTGAGTCGGGCGCTCGTAAGACCGGCGGCAAGGCTGCAACCATCAAGAGCCACCACAACCTGATTCCATTCCCAGAAGGCGTTCACTTTGACCTAATTGAGCCCCTTGATCACTTCTTCAAGGACGAGGTCCGTGCTCTGGGCGTTTCTCTTGGCCTGCCAGAGAACCTTGTCTACAGGCAGCCATTCCCAGGTCCTGGCCTTGCTATTCGTATCATTGGCGACGTTACCCCAGAAAAGCTGGAGATTCTCCGCAACGCCGACGCTATTGTCCGCGAAGAGATTGACGCTTACAACGCTCAGCTCTTTGACGAGACAGGCAATCGTAACTCCGAGCACAGTGTTTGGCAGTACTTTGCCGTGCTACCCGACATTAAGTCCGTTGGTGTAATGGGTGATGAGCGCACGTATGCTCGTCCGGTTATCCTGCGTGCCGTTGAGTCGAGCGACGCTATGACTGCTGACTGGGCAAGCTCCCTTATGAGTTGCTAACCCGCATTTCTTCTCGCATCGTTAGCGAGGTTGCTGGCGTTAACCGCGTGGCCTATGACATCACTCCAAAGCCACCTGCGACCATTGAGTGGGAGTAGGACGACAGGGTTCTGACCTGCGATTTTGAGTGCCGCACTATGCCGCTGAGTTTCGTTTCGTACGAGAGTCATGACAAAGCCACCAGCGACGGAGATGAGTAAAAGCGATTAAAGAGCCTCCGTTCCCTGCGTTGGGACGGAGGCTCTTTCTTTGCCGTTTTACTCCCTTGTCTCCGTTCGGGGATTATTTCTTGCTCATTTAGGGCTATTCGCGCTGAAAGATTTTGACTAGCTTGGTGTCCTTTATTTCGTAGACAATGTCTGCGACGTTCTCGACCAGCCTCTTATCGTGGGAGACGAACACTATCGTTCCGGCATAGGCGCTCATCATCTGCTCGAGGGCTTCGGCGCTCTTGATGTCCAGGTAATTTCCAGGCTCGTCCATGAGCAAGATGTTGTATCTGCCCAGCAGCATCTTCGCGAGTAGCAGCTTGATGACTTCGCCTCCCGAGAGAACGCCAACGTCCTTTGTCAGGTCGCGCGGTCCGATTCCCATAGAGGCGAGGATGCCTCGAATTTCGGTCATGCTGTACTCGCAACCATCCTGCATGAACGAGATCGCAGACTGACGGGCGTCGAACTTGTAGCCTGTTTGCTCGAAGTAACCGATCTCTGCCTTGGGAGAGATGTTGATACCGTCGGCGCGTCGAGCGATTGCCTTCAGCAGGCTGGTCTTTCCTGTACCGTTGCCACCGGTGATGGCCACTTTGGCACCGAGCGGTATCTCGAATTTCGCGTGGTCATAGAGCATGCAGTTGCCGAAGCTCAAGCTGAAATCGTCTGCCGAGATGGGAAATTTACTATGCAGTTCCAGGGCCTTGCTCTGGCGGAACCGCACGGCGCGAATGCTATCTGGGGCCTCAATCCCTTCGAGCGCTTCGAGGCGCTTCTCCATGTCCTTAGCCGCCTGGTACATCCTCTTCTGTTTGGTGCCGGTTGCTTTCTGATGCCCCAATCGACCTGCATACTCGTTGCTTTTTTTCGCAGCCTTCCGCTTGGCGTCGACCTGCCGTGCTTTTTTTCCGTTGTTTTTCGATGGCGGCTTCGAGGCGATCGCGCTCGCGCATCGCCTCTTCGTATCGAGTCGCCTGAGCTTTGCGCTCTTCTTCTTTCTGTCGCAGATAGTCGGAGTAGTCACCCCAGAATTCGGAAATACCGCCGTCTTTGAGCTCCCAGATCTTGTCTACCACCTGGTCGAGAAAATGACGGTCATGGCTCACGATGAGCAGAGCCCCATCAAATGCCTTGAGTTGTCCGACGAGAAGGCGGATGCCGTCTTGGTCGAGGTGGCTCGTAGGCTCGTCGGCGAAGATCGCGCTTGCATGCTGGGAGAGTGCAGAGGCAATCTTGGCGCGTGTTTCCTCCCCGCCGCTCATCGTCTCCTGCGCCACTCCGGCGACGTTGAGACGGGAGAGCATCTCACCACTGTCCTGAGCCGCATCAAGGTCGAGGTTCATCGAGGTTGGCCGATGAGGGCAATGCTGCCGAAGCGCCTGACGTCGGCGTCCGCAATGGTAAGATTGCCGCTCAGAATTTTAAGCAGGCTGGTTTTGCCTGCGCCATTGTCTCCCACCAAGCCGATGCGATCGTAGGAGTAGATTTCCAACTCTTCGATATCTAGGATATCGCGGCCGGCATATTCCAAAAAGATGTCTTTAGCTTTGACTATGAGTTCCATAGGTTGAACCGCCTTTTGTGTATTAGCGTTTTACTGGAAGCGCAGCCATGCCAAAAAAGATTGCTCACGTCGATTTTTCGCCTTTGCCCAATTGCCGGCGCGAGCGTTTTGACCTTGCGCAAGCCGGCAAATCCGAAAATGATAGTTGGCGACGAATAAGGAGCGCGATGTGGGATGTCGGCGCAATACCTCGTCGTCGCAAAGGGCTTGAAGGCTGACGCGTGAACCGATGGCTGCCGCCTCTTTTTTTCGAATACTTGGGCTATTGAATCGCCGGTATCTCTTTTTCCCCACGTTTCGGACGCTCGGAGCAAGCAGCATAGCCATCGCAAGCAGTACCATGGTCGCTCCAGAGCCGACGAACCATAACGGAGCTCCAAGCAGATCCGCAAAAACGGAGGGGGCCGCGAGGCCCATGGGCATGGCCCACGCCATGATGGTTCCGTAGAGGCCGAAAACGCGGCCTAGGTACTCAGGAGGTATCTGCTCCTGCATAAGGGCAGTCTGGGTTCCCGCGTACAACGGGGAGCATGCGCCCATAAGAAAAGCTCGCCGGTAGGAAAAGCGGCGAACAGCGACGGGCCGATCAGTCCGGATGCGAGTGCGACGACGCCGAAGCCGGCGATCGCGGCGACCATGGTGAGCGACCTATTGCGGAACCCTCCCGTGGCCGCCAAAATGCCGGACCCAGCCAGCATGCCTGCGGAGAAAAGGACCTCCACCAAAGCAGCATCCCCCGTGCTACCGCCAAAATGTCCCAAGGTCATTAGTGGGAACAATGCCGCGAGTGGGGAGAACGCGAAAGCGAAGACGAACCCGCACCAAAGAAGGGCGAACAGCCCCCTGTATCCCCTGATCAGCTTGTAGCCGTCCGAAATCTCAGAGAAAAGTTCTCGAACTTTATTGGAAAAGGACGAGCTGCGGTCGACTTCGTCGAGGTCCTCCTGCGTCTATCTGAGCGGCGAGGACAGCTAGAGAAGCAGCGCCCCCAGCACGTCGAGGGCAATCATGGCGGTAATGCCCGCCACAGGATAAATCACTGCCGCGAGCGCGGCGCCAAAGAAAAGTATCCGGCGGACTGAATCGCCTGCATCACTCCCGATAGGCGAACGAGATGCTCTGGCGGGGCGAGATGGGGCGTGAGGATTGGGAGGCCGGCGTGTGGGGAACGAAGTGCCAGCTGCGCGGAGAAACAGGGGCGATGAGTATTGACCACGCAGGTAAGCTGCCGGCCAACGAGGCAATCGCCAAGGCGGCGCCCACCGCGGCAACGAAGAGGTCGGCGCCGATGAGAACACGTTTCAAAGGCAGCCTGTCGACAACGGCGCCCGCAAGGACTCCGAACAAAGCAATCGGCAGAAAGCCTGCTAACGATGCCAGGGAGAGGAGGAAGATGATTCTGTCGTGAGGGCGATATGCCAAAATGAGACCCATTTGGAGAATCAAGCTCGTCAATGTCGACACGAGCTCCCGCCCCATACGAAACAAATCTTAAATTGCCATGAATGGCACAGCGAAACAGACCTGCGCCAGAGGTTTCAAATATCATGGTTATGTCCAATCGTGAAATGGCGTGCAGAAAAAAACAACGCGACGCCACAACAGCGCCGCTTTCTGGGCGCTCATCCACGTGCGGAAAAAGACCAACCACGACACCCTCCTTTGTTAATTCGGTCTGGCAAACCATGTAATATTAACGAGGCTTGAGTTTGCCTGTCAAGAATCGACCATCGGAAAGGGCAATCCTCTCTGGCCATTCGATTCCCTTTTGTATCTTTGGTTGCATAGGGTGACCCGCCAGAGCTATTACGCGTGGAAGAGGCGCCTGCCGAGCTGGCCGATGAGGCGCTGAAGATGGCCCTGGTCAGGCGAAAACGATCCCAAGGGATGCGTACATCATTCGGATAGTAAGAATGTTGCCAGCAGGTTTTGCGGCAACCGCAAAGAGCCGTATCCTGCAGCTGGAATCACGTTGCAGCATCCTGACCCGCATTCCGATTGGCGGACGGCCCGCTTCGGCATCCTGACCAGCACAGCGATCGAGCCTTGTCATTCCTTGGATATGCCGGTTGCTCGGGGCGGTCCCGACGGAGGCCCTCGCCTCCCCGGTCCGTGACCCAAGAAGGGCAAGCATGCTGATCTGCATGGCTGGTTCCTCCTTTATGTAGACGACCATGCAAAGAAGGGACAACCGAGGAGGCAGGTTACTGATGCGGGCTCCCGCACGCCCATGACTACCCGACGGGCTGTTTTTTTCATCTCCGATGCCCGCATTGCAGCATGAACGAATGTGCCTCGACATCTCTGCTGGCATGGTACGACTGGGATCGCACCTCGACGCATCCTTGCGCATACTGCCTTCCAAGTTTCGAAACCGGGAAGGAAAGTGTATGTGAGCGACGATATCGGCGCCGATTCGACGCTCGAGAGGGAGATTGCGCCGATTCTATCCATCGGGGATGCATTCCCGAAGATTCTCATCACTCGCACGAGGCATGAGCCCCATACCCGGGAGGGCGTGCTCGTGCTGAATTTCGCGAGGTGGCTGCTTGGCGGGTAGGGTTCTGAACGTCGCATTGGGATATCGCGCGACAGGGCACGCAGGGCTGTTTGTGCCCGCACGGGAAACGCCGTCGCCATGCGGGCGGCCTGTCGTGTCCGATTAGCCTTTTGCTAAACAGGCTTACGCCAACTCATGGGCAAGCCACCTGAGACTATTCACTTTGCTTATCGTTGACAAAGACCTGTGGCCTGCGGTTTTGTGAACGGCTCGTAAGCCACCCGCGTCGACTCACTTACTGTTGAAGCTGGTGGTTTGCAGGCTCAAAGGCGGTTGAGTTTCAAAACGGGCGTTTTTCGGCGATATCGAGCCTCCAAAGGCGGCTCTCCGTGCCCCTTGGGACAAAAATAAAAACTCAATACTCTGAGTTTGAAAATGGTTTTTGAAGTTGTCCCAGCTTTTTGTCCCCGAAGCCGATGAAACGCGACGTCGCGTCATTCAGCGGCACTCACTCGAGATGCCGCCGAAAACTGGGTGCAACTGGGTGACGAGACGGCAAAACTATAACCACCGAGTGGGAATAAAGGAAATTCTTTGGTTATAGGGGTACAAATCATATTTTCGATAAAATATGCCCCAATAAAACCTGTAATTTGATATACTGGCTCCAATGAATTGGAGCCAGTATCTGTTCATTTCCTGAGAAAACTACCTAAGATTTCAGCGACTTCTACCATGACGCCGGGATGATCAAAGGTAATCACCGGCGTACGCCGCTAGCAGAATCCTGCTCATGCGGTGCATCGCCGAGCTGAGGGGCCGAAGGCGTCGATGACAGACACATCGTTTTCTCGACCTAGACCGATACGGGTGCCGGTCTGTCAAGGCTCAGAAACGGCGAGGACCTCATCAGACCCTTGCTCGCTATCTCGGGGACGAAGTACCTTTTCATCGACAGTACAGAACGTCGATGGTTTCGAGGACGTGCTCAATGGGTTTCGCACTGAGGTGGCTTCTCCATCTTCATCACCGGATCGAACTCCTATCTGCTTTCAGGAGAGCTGGCCACGAAACTAACCGGCCGCTACATCGAATTCGAGATGCAGACGCTGGACTTTGGCGAGTATTGCCAGATGAAGCGTTTCTTGGGACTACCCGTGAACTGAATCGGTCGCGGAGTTCGATGCGTATATCCCTCGAGGGCGGCTTCCCGAAAGCGATGGATTACCCTCGGCTCGCCGACAAGCGCGCCTACGTTGCTGCGGTAATCCAGGAAGTCTTTCGAGAAGGACATCCGCAGGCGTGTGAAAATCAGAACGTCTCCGTGTTCCAGCCATGTGCGCGACTACGTCATCAACCTTCGGCGCCACCATGTCGCTTGCGAACATCCAATCCGACCTCGAGAGCAAACAGGGTGTGAAGGTCAAGCGCGAAACGCTGCGAGATACCTCCAGATTCTCGAAGATGCGAAGATCATCAGCAAGTGCTCCCGCTTCGACCTGAAGTCGCGAAAAATCACTGCCGGGGCGAGCAAAAAGTACTACCTGGCGGACCTGAGCTTCTACTTGCCCTCAACACCACGACAACGCGTATCAACTACGGGTACGTCCTCGAGAGCATCGTTTATTACCGCTACGCTCCTCGCGCAGGGTTGCCAAGGTCAGTGTGGTCGCATCGAGAGCTGGAATGTGACTTCATCTGAGGAGGACTCCAGAATGGGCACACGTGCGTTTCGGGTCATAATGACCATCGCGTAACTGGTCACGAGGCTGGTAGCCCTTCGCCCGAATAATGGACCGCTTCTCCAGTACCTGTTGACCGCGAGGCAGAGTGTTTATCCAGCAAAGGTTGTATTCATGCTAACATTCCTGGTTATACGGGAAGGAAGGGCGTTCTGAGGAGGGCAATGCCTCACTGGTACTCGCGCAACGCCAGGCTGATTTGAGATGGGCTTTGGCAATTTGCTTATGAGCCTGCGCATCTGATTCAACGTCATGGTGACCAGGACCCGATAGCAAACAGACAATCTACCAGGGACGTGCCCTTGGTAGATTGCGTCAACATTCCGGTAGTCAAGATAAAATAGGCGACCCAATTTAGATTGACTGGATAGCTGTAACAACAAATAACGTAAAGGAGAGAATAGAGACAGGTGGGGGCATATCTTTATTGTTCAGCCGTTGTTTGGCTAACTCCTCTTCACGTTGGGGTTTTTAACCTCAATAAGATTATGAGAATATCACGATATCGTGATATCTTGCCTTCGTGAGAGAAAATAGGGAAGGAACAAATTTAGAAAATCAATCCGAGACGTCATCATATTGCGCATGCAGCCGATGAGCTCCTTCTGGATAAAGAAAGACCCTCGTGAATCGTTGCACCACTTCCTCAGGGGAGGGGGGGTCACTGCGTCTTTTGCGTAGTGGTAGATTTTGATTGGCTTGACTCCAGCAACCTCGCAACCTCCGCCGTGGAATAGACGTCCTGTGGCAGGACGGGTTTTTGCACGGGCCCCATCACGAACAGAGTGTTGCGTTGTCCTCGCCATGTTGCCTCCTTGGCTATCGCGGTTTTTTTGCAACATGCATCAGGGGAGCAGGTCAACGGAAAACAGAATAGGTTCTATGGGAACTTTCAGTTTCAGTAGGCATACCGATGTGGGGTTTATCGTCTCCCCACTCTTTGACATTCGTTCGGCGTCACCTAGAATGAACAATACTGAATTAATATTCAGCATTGAGAGGATTTGAGGAGAAAAACATGCAGGTTCTCAAGGAAGAGGTGCGCGAGCGCATACTTGCCGCCGCCGTCCAGGTGTTCTACGAGAAGGACTTCCGTAGCGCGAAGTTGCAGGACATCGCGAGACTCGCAGACGTGTCGGTAAGCCTGCTGTACTCGTACTTCAAAAACAAGGAAAAGCTATTCGAGGGCGTCGTTTCGTCTGCTCCCTTCGACTTCAACCGGATTGCACGTGAAGAAGAATCTATCATTGCGGATAGACCCTCTGATAGGTACCAGATTGCCGCCGAGGGACCCCTGCTCAACATGCTGGCCCATCACAAGTTGCTGGTTATCCTAATTGACAAGAGCCAGGGTACCGCCTACGAGCATGCGAAGGACGATTTCGTAGAGAGCATCGAGCGGCATATCCGATACATGATGAATGAGCGTGCAGTTCTGCGCTACCCGGACTTGCTCGTCCACGTGCTCGCAAGCAACTTCGTGGAGAGCCTAATGGAGGTAGCCCGCCACTACAGCAGCGAGAATGAAGCTCGTGAGATGCTTGCGCTCATCGCCCAGTGCTATTACGAAGGAGTGAACTCCCTGTGACAGAATTTTCTGCCACCCCATTCGGATACCCTGACATTCAATATTGAATTTTGATTCAATATTGATATAGTTAGTCTAGTCGAACTGAGATAGGGCTTAATCTACTTACAATATCGAATCTAAATTTAATATTGGAGGAGAGATTCTATGAAAGACAAGAGGGAGCTGGTCAGGAAGATGACGGCGAAAGCCGGCTAGCTAATGCCTTGCTTCTGACCAGGGCGGTTCTTGGGCTTGTTCCCACAGTTCTCGTAATCTTCCTTGTCCACCTGTTTTTGGAAGGGTCCCTCTCGCCCGCTGCAATTGCCTATGTCGCTGCGGGAATGACGGCATGTGTGGTGGCGAAGGCGTTGTGCATGTACACGGCAACATGGAAAGCACATCTGGTGGCGTATTCGTGCCTGACGGACATCCGCCTGCGCATCGTGCGCCATCTGAAAAAGCTCCCTCTCGGCTTCTTTCAGATCAGAAGGCCAGGAGACCTCGCGAACGTCATGCGTAATGACGTGGAGCAGGTGGAGGTGTACCTTGCCCACGGGCTACCCGAATCGGCCTCAGCCACTCTGTTCCCCGCCGCCGCGTTCGTCCTCATGCTTGCAGTGGACTGGCGGCTTGCCCTGTGCATGATGGCAGGTCTGCCCCTTATGTGGCTCGTGAAGAAGGCGGCGGCGCCTGCTTGGGCGAGAGGCTTCGAGATAGTAGCCCAGTACGCCTCCCGCATGCAGAACAGCCTTATGGAATACGTCGCCAATATAGCCGTTGTCAAAGCATTCGGAAAGGAAGAACGCAAGACCGATGAGACGGTCGGGGCGGCGCGTGATTACGTGAACTGGGCAACGAGCTCGATGAACGATGTCTCGGTCCCTATGGCTCTTATCGCTCTGTTCATGGAGTTCGGGACGGTACTCGTGCTGATTGTGGGAACGTGGCTTCTCTCCACGGGCGGCGTATCCATCGAACGTCTTATCTTGGCTATGGTGCTCGCAGCCGCCTTCACTTCCTCAGTGGCCAAAACGGCGACCCTGCAACACTACCGCTTCATGTTCGACCAGGCTATGACGGGCATTGAATCGGTGCTGGGCGTCAAGCCCCCAAACCTCATCGAGAGCTCCGAGGAGCCTCGCATGGGAGACATAGAACTGCACGGAGTATCGTTCTCCTACCCGCAGAGCGAGGAAGACGGCAACGAGAGGAAGCAGGCTCTCGACTCGATAGACCTCGTGTTCCGCAGGGGAAGTACCAACGCGCTCGTAGGTTCCTCGGGATGCGGGAAGAGCACCCTCGCGAGCTTAATCATGGGATTCTGGCAGCCTGACTGCGGGCGCGTCACTGTGGGTGGACAGGACCTTTCCCAACTTTCCGAAAGGCAGGTGTCGAACCTCTTCTCCATAGTCCAGCAGGACGTGTTCCTCTTCAACCAGAGCATCGAGGAAAACATCCTCATCGGCCGACCAGGAGCAACGCATGAGGAGGTGGTCAAGGCGGCCAAAAGGGCGCGTATCCACGACTTCATCTCCAGACTCCCGCATGGCTACGCTACGGTCCCTGGCGAGGGCGGCGTTCAGCTCTCGGGCGGCGAGCGTCAGCGCATCTCGATTGCCCGTGTAATGCTGAAAGATGCCCCCATCATCATCCTTGACGAAGCGACGGCCGCGGTCGACGCCGAGAACGAGGCCCTCATACAGGAGGCGATAGACGACCTGTCTCGCGACAAGACTGTCGTGACCATAGCCCACCACCTGAACGCTGTTCGTGGAGCGGAGCAGATCGTCGTGATGAGTGAAGGCCACATCGCCGGGGCTGGAACCCACGAAGAACTCATGTCTACCTGTCCTCTCTATCAGGAGATGGTTGCTAAGCAAAAGCAGGTGGACAACTGGGATATCAGGGAGGTCACATCATGGTAAGAGAGATCCTAGAACGGATGACCCCCGCTGGCCGGCGCATGATGTTCATAAGCATCGCCGCATTCACGATTTATGCACTAGCCAGCGTGGCAATGGCCCTCGTTGTCCTCGCGGCTATCTATTCGGTTCTGGACGGACCGGTCGACCTCGCGCCCTACTGGGTGGCGCTCATCTGCCTTCTCCTCGTCAAAGGAGCAAGCAGCATTGTGGCAGACAAACAGAAGCATTGTGCGGGTTTCGACCTTGTGCTTGAGATCAGGATCGCCGTCGTCAGGCGGCTGAAGTCGCTTTCCCTCGGTTTCTACACGGGGGAGCGACTAGGCGAGATTGGCGATATTGTTCACAAGGACATCGACAACATGGAGATGGTGGTGGGGCACCTATGGACGAGGATGGCAGCTGATTTCATCGTCGCGGCGATTTTGCTCGTGGCTGCGGTCTTCGTTGATTGGCGCATGGCGCTACTCACGGTATCAACCTTGCCCACTGCGCTTGCGCTCCTTGCAATAGGACTGAGGAAGGCCCAAGCCCTCGAAAGAAGATGCGGGGATGACGCGGCAGACATGACGAGCCTGTTCGTCGAGTACGTGAAGGGCATCCCGCTTCTGAAGGCTTTGCTGAAAGTGAGGCCCTTGACCGTAGGCTCGAGGCGACGGTGGCGAGCTTCGGCGAGAGCAGCAAGGCAGCGTCGCGGAACATAGCTCTGGTCCTGTCCGCTTACAGTCTGGTAGCGGACCTTGCCTTCGTAGTCATGGCGTCGTGCGGTGCTCTGCTCGTGAAGAGTGGTTCTCTGCCCCTGTTCGTCTACATCGGCTTCATCATTGCGGGCGTGGAGTTCTACAAGCCCTTCTTTGCAATGGAGTCGCATTGGATGAACTACCTCAAGGTGAGGGATAGCTTCCGAAGGATAGAGAAGATTATCCGAGCGTCCTCTGTCCCGGAGCCCGATGAGCCGCATGTGCCTACGTCGCACTCGATTAGGTTCAATCAGGTGCGTTTCTCCTATGGAAGAGACTCTTTTGAGTTGCCCGAGACAACGTTTACGGTCCCCGAGCATACCATGACAGCACTCGTAGGCGAGTCCGGGTCGGGCAAGAGCACACTGACCAATCTTCTGCTGAGATTCTGGGACGTAAATGCGGGAAGTGTGAGCATCGGCGGCGTGGACGTGAGGGACATCCCCTACGACGATCTTCTTGCCTCTATCAGCATCGTTATGCAGGATGTACGGCTCTTCGCGGACACCATTGAGGGTAATATCCGCATAGGCAAGGCTGATGCGACGCACGAGGAAGTGGTGGAGGCGGCCAAGAAGGCGTGCATCCACGAGTTCGTGATGTCGCTTCCACAGGGTTACGAGACACTCATCGGGGAGAACGGCGTGGGTCTCTCAGGCGGGCAGAAGCAGAGGTTGTCTGTTGCTCGGGCGTTTCTAAAAGACGCCCCCATCCTCGTACTCGACGAGATGACGAGCAGTGTGGATCCGATTAACGAGGTGCTTATGCAGAAAGCCGTTTCTGCACTCGCGCAGAACAGAACAGTGCTTGTGGTGGCGCACCATCTGAGCACCATCCGCTCTGCAGACCAGATAATCGTGATGCGACAGGGGGAAATCGTGCAGAGGGGTACCCACGAACAGCTCCTCGAGGAGAGGTCTGGTTATTATTGGGCCCTCTGGGAGCAGGGAACTAAGGCAGAGGGCCAGGCATGAGCACCCCTGCGCATGTAGCCCTCAGTAAGGCGACGTACCGGTACTCGGGAAAGAGTGGCAATGCTATCCACAGCGTCGACTTGGATATCCATGAAGGCGAGTTTGTGCTCCTGACAGGAAGAAGCGGCTGCGGGAAAACCACAATCGCACGGCTCATAAATGGTCTTATTCCTCATTTTTACGAGGGTGAGCTGGAAGGAACGGCGAGAGTCGGCGGAACGGAAACGCGCGAGATGGAAATCGGAGACATTGGAAAGATGGTCGGCTCGGTTTTCCAGGACCCGCGTAGCCAGTTCTTCATGACCGACACGACGAGCGAGGTGGCATTCGGCTGCGTGAACGCGGGACTGCCACGCAACGATGTGGCGCAGCGGGTCGAAAGCGCATTCCGACGCATGAACATTCAGCGTCTGCGGGATAGGAGCGTGTTCGAGCTCTCGAGTGGAGAGATGCAGCTGGTGGCCATAGCCTCCTGCTATGCGATGGGGCCTTCCGTGTACGTCTTCGACGAGCCGTCCGCAAACCTCGATATGGAAGCCGTGGAGACCCTCAGGAAGACACTATCCGAGCTGAAACGTGAGGGAAAGACTGTCATCGTTCTGGAGCACCGACTTTTCTATCTGTCTGATCTCATCGACCGGATGGTCGTCATCGAAGACGGTATCGTATCCCACGTATACGACGCGGCCAGCGCGTTGTCCCTTGGCGACTCCACACTCGCCCATATGGGTCTAAGGAACTTGCAGCTGAAGTCGGCGCTAAACGCTATGCCTGACCATAAGCCGACCTTGTCAAAGTGTGAGAATGCGGCCTTCGAGATAAATAATCTTACGTTCTCATACGGCTCACAGCATTCGACGAGGAGTGCCGAATCGACACCGCGCGACCCTCGCACCATCGGTCCGCTGAACTTCTCCGCCCGATTCGGCGAGGTAATCGGAATCATAGGAGAAAACGGTGCGGGGAAGACAACTCTATCGCGTCTGTGCTGCGGACTTGAGAAAGAGGATGAGGGCACCGTGTCCGTAGACGGCAGACCCCTTTCGCCAAAGGAGCGATTGGGGCGCATCCGACTAGTCATGCAGGATCCCGACTACCAGCTTTTCTCCGATAGCGTGCTGGGAGAGCTTTCGTTGGGTGGACGGAGAGACGCCGATGTCTGTGAGCGAGCACTCAGAAAGCTGGGGCTATGGGATATGAGGGAAGCTCATCCCGCAACGCTTTCGCGAGGGCAGAAGCAGCGCCTCACAATAGCATGTGCCCTCGTCGATGAGACTGCCACCTATTTCTTCGATGAACCAACGAGCGGTTTGGACAGGGAGAACATGGAGAGAGTCTCTTCCGCAATCCGATCGCTCGCACAATCGGGAAGCGTCGTATTCGCCGTCTCGCACGATCCTGAGTTTCTCCTCTCTGCCTGTGACCGCATTCTTCATCTGAGCGGTGGGCTCATCGTAGACGACTTCGCTCTTGGTGGTCCGACGAGGGAGAGACTCCTGAGGTCGCTTTGGAAAGGAGACGCGCAATGGAACGCTCATACAGGCGCATAGACCCGCGAACGGCTCTGCTCTCAATCTGCCTTCTGGGCACTGCCGCAATGCTTTCCAACCGACCGGAAGCAGCCCATGCGGCATGCGCCATCGGTGTGGCATGCGCGCTTGTCTCCGGGGCATGGCGGTCGTGCATCACCCTATCAGCCGCCTATGGCCTCATAGCCGCCGTAATGGCTCTTGCCGAGGGAGCTGGAAGCACAACGCTTATGACCGCTGTGGTCATGCTGAGCTACATGGCCCAGAAGTTCGTAGTTCTGGCTCTCCTAGGTGTCTCTCTTTCTAAATTGGCCTCGATGCAGGATCTTCTCGCTGCGCTGCAGTCTATGGGGGCTCCGCAGGTAGTTCTCATTCCATGCACGGTCATTCTGCGGTTCTTCCCAACTATACGCAGGGACGCCTCGCATCTCATGGAAAGCCTAAACGCGGCGCGTGCTCGCAGGAGGAGGGTTCGCATTCCGAAACCCAGCTCTCACATGCGAGCTTTTGATAGTTCCGCTCCTCATGAGGAGCGTAAGGATATCCGACGAACTGGCGGCATCCGCGCTTGCCCGCGGCTTAGATGGCGAGGCCAAAGCGACGGTGCTGCGGCCCTTGTCTTTCGGAGGAATAGACGCCGTGGCAGCCGCCTTGACCCTCCTGGCAACTGGAGTACTTGCGTGGCTTCAATTCGGACCGCGATAGAAAGGCTCAGGACGAGACTTGCCTCGTCAAACCTGTACGTCTTAAACCAGAACGGAAGAAAGGACTCATTATGAAAAAAGGCGGAACCTCGGCCATAGGGGCTCGAGATCTCGTATCCATTGGTGTCTTCGGAGCACTGTCTCTCCTAATCTTCTTCGTAGTGGGAGGTATCGCTGGTCTTACCGTCGTGGGGACAGTCGCCAACATACCCATCGTCTGCTTCTTCACATCGATAGCCTATCTACTCCTTGCCGCAAAAGTCAGGAAGACTGGGATCTTCCTCATCATGGGGACCATAAACGTGTTGCCCGGCCTGATGGCGGCAAACGTCTTCGGTGTCATCGGCAGTATCGCGGGCTGGGCTCTTGCGGAGGTGGTTGCCACGCGGATCGGGTACTCGAACAGGAAAGGTCTCGTTGCGGCTTACGTTGTCGGTTGCACGCTGCAGTCGGCGCTCTACACCCTTCCCATATACCTTTCAGCTGCTCAGTATCTTTCCGAGCGCCAAGAAATACTGCGACTCACCGATGAGACCATGGCGCAGTTCGTCGCGATGTTCTCGGGTCCCATGTACGTCGGAATGGTTGTCCTTACGGCGGTAACGAGCCTTGTCGGTGCGTTTGTCTCGCTAAAGATCATGAGGAAACATTTTTTGAGAAGCGGGGATTAAGGACGCCTCGCAACAAGAAAATCGAGAGATGGAACAGGATGGCCCCATGGCTGCTGATGACCCAAAGAGCATCGGGGATTCTCGGGGGCCATACAATAAATTGAGGCCCACGTGTTTCGCTGACCTAATCTTTTTCTTTCTTTGCTTTGGTCGCTCTACCTCTTTTTTTCTGGGCAATACAAACATGGCGAGTCATATCAGGCTAATCAAGGCTTTGACGCGCCACATGGCCTTATGCGGGCAGCATTAGTCTATACTGTCGATAATTTCCTGAAAGGCGTTCAATTCGTGGGCTCGGATGCATAGCCAGGGTTGAATTCATTATATTGGTCTGAGGCTCAATCATCATTTCGTCAGAACATCTCGTATCTGCAGCTTTCCAGCTGCCGTATCTCAGGACCTGCAAAATTGTACTGAGAGGAATCGATCTGGCGTTCGATGCTGATTCGGGAGAAGAGATAGATTTTAAGCTACCGCTATTACTCCCACTGGGATTTCGAGGGTAATCAGGCCATAAGCGTATTTTTCCAGCAAGGGTGCAATTATTCCTTTCCGTCGAATCAACGTTTGAATGATTCGAGCGAGAGCGGCACGAGACGGACGGTATTCCGGAGGAATGGGAGTGAGGATTTATTCGAACGCGCTGTTTTATTCCCGAGGACGAAACTGACCCGTTCGGGGCCTGTGAAACTCAAATCGAACTCAATGGACATTTGCGACCTCCGTGGCGTTCCCTGAGTGCCTGGATTCGGCGAGGACTCTTGACGTACGGGGATCCACGCTGATTCGGCCGTCCATGCTCCTCACTGTTCTTCGTTCGCGACGCCGCGTCGCAAATACTCGACCGCCCATCTCATAAAACCAGCGTCGACCGGGCTCTCCCGCAGAACGGCCCCTTTTTCCAGCACGACCGCGAAATCGCAGCATTCCGCCACGAGATCCATGTCGTGCGTCACCACCAGCACCGCCATCCCGCTTTTGGCGATGGCTCGGAACAAGCTGGCGGCCTCGAGCATATGGCTGTAGTCCAAGCCGCTCGTCGGCTCGTCGAAGATGAGGACCTTCTTGCGGCTGGCAAGCGCAGAGGCTATGGCCACTCGCTGCTTCTGCCCTCCCGAAAGCGACATGGGATGCCTGTCCTCCAAACCCTCGAGATCAAGGCTCCCGAAGATCTCCTCGAGGCCGGATACGACGCCCTTGCCGGCGGAGAGCAGAACCTCCTCGCGCACGGTCGGGCAGAAGAGCTGGTGGTTCACGTCCTGCATCACGACGTAGCTCATGGCGAGGCGCTCCCGCTCAGAGAGTGGGCGGGCCTCCCTGAGAAACCTCCCCATATTCGGTTTGGCGAGCCCTGCGAGGCAGCGCGAGAACGTCGATTTTCCCGCGCCGTTCCTTCCCAGGACGGCCGTCACACTTCCCATCCTCACATCCATGCAGGCGATGTCGAGGGCGGGGACGAAGGCGCCCCGATAGGAGAAGCCCACGTCGGCACAGGTTATTTGCCCAACGTTTTTCCTCGGGGGCGCCGGTCGGCCTTCGAAGCCGCGGGAAAGCTCGCAGCGCAGGGGGCGCAGGCCGGTCCTCGCCCGGTCCTCGCGGCTCATGCGCCCGACGTCCTCCAGCGACATCTCGCAGACGAGCCTCCCGTCCTCGATGAGAACCGCCCTGTCCGCCACGCCGTCGAGGTATCCGAGCCGGTGCTCGGCGACGAGGATGGTCGCGCCGCGGCGCTTCAGACTCGCGATGATCGTTCCCAAGGCGTCTATCGCCCTCAGGTCGAGGTTGGAAGAGGGCTCGTCGAGGACGTACACGCTCGGAGACATCGCGGAGACGCTGGCGAACGCGACCGCCTGCTTCTCTCCTCCGGACAGCTCGAATATGCTGCGGCCTTTGAGTTCCGCGATTCCCGTCTGAGCGAACGCCTCGTCCACCCGCCGGGCGATTTCTTCTCGCGCAAGCCCCATGTTCTCGCAGCCGAAAGACACCTCGGACGTCGTGTCGGTGGCGTAGAACTGCGTGCGGGGATTCTGGAACACGGTCCCGACGATGCCCGCCAGCTCCCATATCTCGCATTCGAAGGGGTCTCTCTCGGCTACCGAGACGGATCCGGAGAGAGAACCGTCGTAGAAATTCGGAATCATGCCGTTCACGAGGCGCAAAGCGGTCGACTTCCCGCACCCGCTCTTCCCGCAAAGCACCACGCACTCCCCGGCGTCAACGCAAAGCGAGAAATCCCTCAAGGCCGGGGCGCTGGAACCTTCGTAGGTAAACGTCGCATGGCTGAACTCGATCATCACAAAACCCCCTGGAGCTTGAGCGCGCATATGACCGCAACCGATAACAAGGCGATGACCACGACGGCCCAATCGACGAACGACATCCTGGCGTCACGAAGGCATGTGTGTGCTTCCCGGGCCGGTTGATGCCGCGGCACAGGGCGGCGGCGGACAGCTCGTCGCTCACGTTGACGGCGGACATCATGACGGGCACGACGACGTGCTCGAACGACAGGTTGATCCCCCGCATCCTCATAGCGTCCCGTACATCCGAGCACTCTTGCCTCAACGTGGGGAAGTAGCGGAAGACGACCGAGAGGGGCACGGTCACGGCCCTGGGAACCCGGAGCTTCGCGGCAACCGCGAGAAACTCGCTCACCTCGGTGGTGGCGATGATGAGAAGCCCCACGGAGAGGACGGGGAGAATCTTGCGGACGAGGACCGCCACGAACATGATGAGCCCGCCGAGAAACCCTCCAAAAACTGGCACCACGGCAAGCTCAACGGCCACGAGGATGGCGAAGGCTGCTGCAAAGCGTGCAGCCGATACCATGCGGCCGCACAACACGGAAAGCGCGATTGCGAAGCTCATGAGGTACACCTCGACCGCAAGCGATGTGGACAGGTACAGCACCGCGTTCATCGCGATGAGAGCCACCACTTTCGTCCGGAGGTCTATTCTTACAAGAGGCGCCGGGAAACCGCGCATCTTAAACCACGCCGGCTTTCTCGAAATGCTTCTTGAACAGGGCACGACTGGCGAAGAATCCCGCAACCGCGCAGACGGCGACGAGGGCGACCTGCGCGAAGAGCACCCACGTGGGCGTCAGGGCCGCCAAAGCGTTGCAGAACTCCGCCCCCATCGCCGCCGTCTTCTCGAAATACAGGTCCCGCATGATCCAGATGGGCAGGAATCCTCCGAACAGGTTCTGGGTGAACAGCACGTATGCTGCCAGATTCCACTTCCTGTTTTCGAACTTCCCGACTCCTAGGCACAACTCGGCGAGGACCCCCGCCAAGACCCCGGTGAGGCCCACCACCCAGATGTTTCCCTGGAGCATGAGGAACGCGCACGGCAGGACGGCAGCGATGAAAATCGGACCGTGGACGGGCGCCTTTGCCACGAGCATGCTGAACACAGGCGCGGCGACAAAGGCGATGAGCGCAGGCATCACGAGGTAGAGGGGCGGTATGGGCATGCAGACCGAACCTAAGATGACGAAGACGACGAAATAGAGCGCTATCCACACTCCCGCGGACACGAGCCGTCGGGATTTCGACGCGCTCCGTCTTCCTTTCGCGCCTCTCGTGTCGCGAACCTGGATGCCGTTCTTTTCCATTGGGCATTCCTTTCTCTTGCGTGCTAGACAATCTTCCAGTTTTCGGAATCCTCTTGGAGGCGGTAGAAGCTCGCGTAGAGCCCTCCCTCTTCCATGAGGCGATCGTGCGTTCCCCGTTCGGCGATGCGCCCCCGTTCGAGCACGGCGATCTCGTCGGCGCCGCGAACGCTGCGAAGGCTGTGAGCCACCATGACGACGGTCCTGCCCCGCAACAGGGCGCCCAGCGCCTTTTGCACCTCGCGCTCGTTGATGGGGTCGAGCGCGCTCGTCGCCTCGTCCAAAGCACCACGGGCGCGTTCTTCAGGATCGCCCGCGCTATCGCGATGCGCTGGCGCTCGCCGCCGGAAAGGGTCGACCCGCGTTCGCCGACAGGCGTCTGGTATCCCTGCGGCAGGGCTTCGATGAACCCATGGCAGCGCGCCGCCTTGGCCGCCTCGACAACCTCTTCGTGGGTGGCGTCCTCGCGCCCGTAGCGGATGTTGTTCTCCACGGTGTCCTTGAACAGGTAGACGTCCTGGAACACCATCGACACGTTCTCGTAGTACGACTCGGGCGAGGCATGGGAGATGTCGGCCCCGCCGAGCTTCACTGCCCCGCTCGTTGGGTCGTAGAAGCGCGCCGCCAATTTGAGCAAAGTGGACTTGCCCGAGCCCGACGGCCCCACAACGGCGATTCGCGAGCCTGTGCGGGCAAGAATGCTCACGCCCTCGAGCGCCGCCGAGTCGGATCCCGGGTACGTAAAGCCGACACCTTCCATCGAAAGCTCCGTGCCCTCAATACCCCCGCTTCCGGGAAGCGGTTTTTGCTCCAAAACCTCGAGAACGCGCCGACCTGCGCGGGCGGACGTCTCGAGCTCCGCCCAGTTCATGATTGCGGCGGACAGAGGATCGTACATACGCGTTCCCACCATGAGGAACAAGACGAGCACCAGCGGATCGATCTCGGTTCCCACAAGAGCGGCCGCAACGGCGAGCGTGGCCGGAAGCCCCGCTTTGAGCGCGATGCCGGATAGATGGTTCAGTGCCCCGGTCACGCGCTCCTGGTCGATACAGGCATCGCGGTAGGCCTCGCATGCGGAGCGCACGCGGTTCATGACGGGCTCGGCTTCGCCCGACGCTTTCACGGGCTCTATGCCGTAGAAGAAGTCTTGCAAGCTCGACGCCACCTCCACGCGAGCCGCCGAAAGCCGCTCGTCCCTGCGTTCGCGAAGGTTGCGCCCTGCCGCCAGAATGACAATGGAGAGCGGCAGGCCGAGCAGCGAGGCGGCGGCGAGGCGCCAATCGACGCAAGCGAGCACCACGCAGGCGATGAAGACGATGGCGATTCCGCTTGCCACCTGGGGAAGCACGTGCGTCATCCCGCGCTCGGTGACGGCGATGTCGCTCATGAGGGTGTTGGTCAGGCGCGCCTGCCCTCCTTCGTCGAGAACCCCCAGCGGAAGCTTGCGTATATGCTCGGCAAACCGCGTCCTGCTTTCCGCGGAAACCTTGTAGCCATCGGAGAAGCTGGCGTTAATCGCGAAGTGCTCCACGACGAAGGTGGCGACGAGGAGCACCCCCATCGCCGCGCACGCCGCCCACATCGCCGCGATATCCGCAGCACCCGACACGATCTGGGCGACGACGAGGGTCAGAAATGCGAACGGCGCCAGCTCGACGATGTTTGCCGCAGTGGTCAGGACTATAGGCTTCGCGAGCCTGCGCGCCTGGCCGCACGAAATGCTGTCGATCATACCCATTTCCCATCACCTCCCGGCGTCCCACGACGCCGATTCGACGGACGCCTCCCACAGGCGCCGGTACATTCCGTTCTCGGACAGGAGCTCTTCGTGCGTGCCTTGCTGGACCACCTTGCCGCCGTCTAGGACGATGATGTTGCCCGCCCCGACAACAGTGGAAAGCCGATGCGCGACCATGATCACCGTGCGCCCTTCAGCCAAGCTCGCAAGCGCCATCTGCACCTCGCGTTCGGTGTCGGCATCCATCGCCGACGTGGGCTCGTCAAGAACCAGGATGGGCGCGTTTTTCAGGAACGCGCGCGCTATCGCGATGCGCTGCCGCTCGCCGCCGGAAAGTCCGACGCCGCCATCGCCGATCACCGTGTCCATGCCGTCCGGCAAAGCCTTGATGAAGCTTGTGCAACGCGCGGCGCGGGCGGCTTGCGCCACCTCTTCGTCGCTCGCTTCGGGACGGGCGAGCCGAATGTTGTCCGCTACGCTCATGGAGAACACGTGGCTTTCCTGAAACACGAAGGAGACGAGGCTGGACAGCTCGCCCTCGGAAAACGAGGAGACGCTTTCCCCTCCGATGCGAACCCGCCCTTCCGTTGGGATCCAGAACCCGCACACGAGCTGCGCTGCGGTAGACTTTCCGGATCCGGAGGGCCCCACGACCGCGGTGAGCTCCCCTTCGCGCGCCGTAAAGCTCACGTCCGAGAGGACGGGGGCGTCGCCGTAGGCGAAGGAAGCGTGGTCAAACTCGACGCTGAACCCTTGCGGCTCGCGGCTGCCCGCTGCCCGATGCGGCTCCTCTTCGAACGCCGCAGCGATGCGGCTGACCGACTCCGAGAGCAGATTCATGCCCTCGGCGAACGAGCGCAGCTTGCAAACGGGCATCGCGGCCGCCGGGGCGAACACCAGGAAGAAAAGCGCCGTTGCAGCTAGATCGGGGCTCGCCGGATCGGCGGAGAAAATCGCCACGACGAGAGGCGCCAGAAACGTCGCCACCGAGATGACGACCGACCGGAAGAACGTCACACCGACTCCTACCTGGCGGCTCATGCCCGAGGTGAAGTCCCGGTACGCCTCGATGTCATCCTGGAAGCCGGCGAAGGATTTGGGTGTTTGGCCGAACATCTTGATCGAGGGCATTCCGTGGACGTACTCCGTCGCCGCGGAGCTGATGCGCTCAAGGGCGTCGAAGTTCTCCTTCATGGCGCCTGATTTTAGTAGTTTGACCATGGGCACAAACTGCCCCAGGAACCCCACTGCCAGCACCGCCACGGCGGCGAGGGCGAGCAGGGCGTCGAAGGACACCATGCTGGCGACGAGAAGGGCGAGCAGCGCGACGGTGCTCGCGAAATCAGGGAGCTGGTGGGCGATGAAGCCTTCCAGCTGGTCCACGTCGGTCTGGACGACCTGCACAAGCTTGCCCGACGCGTTCTTCTTGAAGTACGAAATCGGCAGGCGCTTGATATGCTCGACGAGGCCGATGCGAACGGAGCAGATTGCGCGGAACGCGAATTTGTGGCACAGCATCGACGAGGCGAAGGACAGAAGGAGGCTTCCCGCCACGCCGACTGCGGCGGCGGCCGCGCAGACGGCAAGCGCCGATGCAGATGCCGGGAACCATGCCGGCAACGGCAAGCCCGCGAGCGCCGAGAGCGCGAAGAACACCGCAAAAACAGGGACGGTTTCCAGCAATGCCGCCAGCACCGCGAGCGCAACGCCGGGCGCCACGCCAGAAAGCGGGACCCCCGAGCGGGACAGAACCCCGCCCAAACCTTTCTTTTCTTTGTGAGCCATGAGGCCGACCTCCTTAACGCAACGTTGGTATAAAGGTAAACCTTGGCTAACTGTTTGCGATATACTGTACGACGGAACGAGCATTTCGGACGCTTGGAGCAGTCTTGCGCATACTTGACCATATAGAGCAGACCTTGGAACGCACACCTTCGCTCCCCTTCGAGGTGGTGTTCAAAGGGGAAAGGGCGATGATTTCGTATCCCGAAGGCGGATTCACGGAAATGATGGAATCGATCGAGGGGATCCTGGTGATGAAACACTGTATGAAGTCATCCGGGTTCAAGATGTCGACCAAAGGCATCGGCGAGGGTGTGAAGCTCAACTACTGCATCGCAGGCCGATTAGAGGTCTCCATGAACGACGGCAGGAGCTTCTATCTGGGGCCAGGTGAGCTCTCCGTGAAGACGTCGACGGCATCGGAGTTCTCATTCCCTTGCGGGTTCTACCAAGGGGGTCGAGATCTTCATCCATCCATCGTGTCTCAACACGCCTCCTCGGCTCTTCGTGGAGGCGGGGATCGATCTTGCCGCCGTCGTCGCACGGCTGAGCACGCCGGAAATGCGAAGCTGGACGAAAAGGAGCGACGACGCGACGGAACGAGCATTTTTAACCATATTCGAGCCCCGCCGATTCGCGGAAGACGCCTCTGCCCGCATAGGCATCGCGCAGCTTCTGCTGAAGCTTGCGGAAGACGGCGCGCCGGCAAGGGACTTCGATTCGACCATCCTCACGAAACGCCAGGTTGATTTGGCGAAGGAGGCGGAGCGCATTCTTGCGGGAGATCTGTCCAAAAGGAAGAGCATCGAATCCATCGCCGCTGAGCTCGGGGTCAAGCCGACCGCGTTGAAACATGCTTCAAGGGGGTTTACGGAGCCCCCATATCGGAATACCTCCACAAGAAGAGAATGCGGACGGCTGCTCTCTTGCTCGAGACAGGAGACGACTCGGTTGCCGCAATTGCGCACTCCGTGGGATTCGCCAACGCGGGAAAGTTCAGCGAGGCTTTCAAAAGAGCTTACGGAACGACCCCTTTGAAATATAGGCTTTTGTTCAGCGAGTCGTCTCGACAGGGCGAATGACGTTTATGGAACGATTCGAAGTCCTAGGGCTGTTGTTTAATGCAATTCGCGAAGACATTCAGGAAGCAATTCGCGAATAGCTTCCTGAATGAGTGAATGCTTCCTGAATCATGGTAAATTTCAACAGAATAAGAACCCTAAATTGAAGTGCGGGTGGTTATGATTGTTCATTCATCTGTGCTTATTTCCCAATACTTTACATGTATCTCGCCATTACTTCGAAATCTGCCAGCCTTCAATACGCGAGCGAGCTTCAACAAAGTCATGGTAGGGACCGCTGTGCGAGATAAGCTCCTCATGGGTGCCCTGTTCTGCAACGCGTCCATCTCTAAGGAAGAAAATCTGGTCAGCTTCCTCAATTGTTGAGAGACGATGCGCAATTTCAAGCACCGTTTTTCCCTTACAGAGTTGGGCAAGAGCTGCTTGAATCTCTGCTTCGTTTTCTGGGTCAACACTTGCCGTTGCCTCATCAAGAACAACAAGAGGCGCATCTTTCAAAATTGCGCGAGCAATTGAGATGCGTTGTCTCTCGCCTCCAGATAGTCGTGCTCCACCTTCTCCAACTTTTGTCTTATAGCCTTCGGGCAGAGCTTTTATGAACTCATCGCAGCGTGCGGCTTTTGCTGCTTCTACAATCTCTTCAAACTGTGCATCTGGCCTGCTTAGGGCAATATTACGCTCAATCGTGTCATCCATAAGATAGACGTCTTGGAAAACCATGGAGAAGTCCTCAAGAATACTGTTACACGAAAGCTCGCGTACATCGTGGCCTCTATGCGTACGGAGCCGCCTGTTGCATCATAGAAACGTGCAAACAGCTTGGCAACAGTTGTCTTACCTGAACCACTTCCTCCAACAAGAGCTGCAGTTGTTCCTTCGGGAATGGACAAAGACATTCCGTTGAGCACAAGAGGTCCATCTCCGTAAGCGAATGAGACGTCATGCATCTCAAGGTTGTGATGCTCAAGTTTCACAGCTTTGCAATTGTCATCGATTGCAGGTGCGGATTCGATAGCGTCAAGACGGTCGATAACTTCTCCGATGTGTCCAATTACGTAGGCAGCATCGCCACAAGCCTCAATTGATTGGAACAGCATAAAGGAGAACATCACCAGCGTGCAGAAGTTAAGCAGAGATATCGTGCCGTTCAGGAAAGAGATACATACGATAAAAATGACGCCAATCGAAGCACTGCGTGTCACAAATAGAAGCAAGGCGTTGAAGGGTTGGAAAGCAAGCTCGGTTTTGAGATTTACATTTCTAGAACGTGCGTATGCGGAGCGTACTGCTGAAACAGCAGCATCTACCTGCCGGTAACTCTTAACAACGGGCATACCGTGGATGTATTCCAACGTTGCTTGAGCCATATCCTCGCGTGCGTCATTTTGCGCGGGCGACAAACGCTCGGAATTTTTGAACATCAGCTCCAGTACCACCGTTGCTACCGCAATCGCAGCCAATGCGAGGAAGCAGGCCCGCAGATCCATGAAGGCGAGAAACGCCACCATTGCGGCTGCGGTTATGTATCCGTTGCCAAGCATGTCTACCATGCGCATACCGTGGATTTCCACGAATGACAGCTCGGTTGTGAGTGCCGAGAGAATTTCTCCTGATGGGTGATTGTCAAAGTAACCAAGAGGGACGCGTTTCAGTGCTTCTCCGATACGTACACGCACCTCGTTAGAACGTTCCGCAGCTACGGTCTCCTCGGCCCGTGCCCTCAACCACATAAGTGCCGCGCGTAGCGCAATCGAAGCAATAATGGCCAGCCCAGCCGTAAGTGCAATTTTAAGATCGGGTTTCTCGCCATTTGATAAGCCGAGAAACCCGCACATGGCCCAGGCGGCAATAGCGATGGGTGCTGCAGAAACAAGTGAGATAAGAAAAGAGTATGCAAAGCCAAAGAGAATTCGCGTTTTCTTGTTGCCCGTCCAACGCACCACTTTTATAAGCGCACTAAACATTACGCTACCCCTTTCTCACTTCATGAGTTCCATTGGAGATATGTGCTTCCCACATGCGGTGATAGAGATCACTTGAACCAAGGAGGTCCGTATGTGTTCCCTCAGCGACGATGTTTCCGGAATCCATGACTACGATCTTGTCAAAATTACGTACCGTTGAGATTCTGTGTGCGATTACTATCAGCGTCTTTCCACGTGCAAGTTCTGAGAGTGCCTGTTGAATGAGTTCCTCACTCTCGGGGTCTATGAACGCAGTTGCCTCATCGAGCACAAGAATTGGTGCATCTTTTAGATAGGCGCGTGCGATAGAGATACGCTGGCGTTCTCCACCCGAAAGAGCTCCTCCGGCTTCCCCGGAAAGGGTCTCAAATCCATTTGCAAGCTTATCTGCCAACTCTTCACAGTGCGCAGCGGCAAGCGCGCGCTCTACCTCGGCGTCAGTTGCGCCCTCACGTCCGAGCCTTACGTTCTCAAAGATTGTTCGATCAAAGAGGAAATTGTCTTGAGTTACAAAGCTTACAAGACCAGCTAGCTGATCAAGTGGTATATCGCGCACGTCAGTTTTTCCGATGCGGATTGCTCCTGATCCCGCGTCCCAGAATCGAGCAATGAGCTTAGCCATTGTTGACTTTCCAGAACCGCTTGGTCCCACCAGAGCACACGAGGTACCTTCAGGCACTTCAAGAGAGATTCCGTGGAGCACTTCTTCGTTGGAATATGAGAATCGGACGTTCTTGAATGAGATATCGTGGGACGTGATGAGTGCGGGAGAGGAGACTTCGGGCAAGGGTTTCATCTCTAACAGCTTACTAACGCTGTCCATTACCTTCTCGATTTCCTTAAACATATTGGTGTACTGCGTAATTTTAGTGAGAGGACCAATGACGCCGATTGACAACATACATGCAAGAGCCATCTGAGCTACGTCGATACTGCCCGAAGCTACAAGAATGCATCCAACTGGTACAACACCTAGAAGAAGCGTTGGCAGTATTGCAAACATGGCGTTCATGGGGATACGAGCAGACTTATACCAGGCAAGTGTTAGTTTCTCAAATTCAGAGATGTCGTTACGAAAGCGAGCATACGAGGAGTCGGCTTGGTTGAAAGTCTTGATGACTTCGATTCCATCGATGTATTCGACGAGTGTTGAGTTAACGCGCTCACTTGCCGTCCAGTACGCTGCATAGTCTCGTTCAAAGTTTTTAAAAAGGAGCGAAAGGGGCACAATTGACAAGGCTGGTGCGATGAGCATAGAGAGAGCGAGCCGGATATCAATTGAGCACACGATTGCAAAACACAAGACGAGAAGAAGCACATTGCTGGTAAATTCCGGGATAACGTGGGCAATGGGCAGCTCCATTTGCTCAATATCGTCAATGATTATTTTCTTAAGTGCTCCAGAGGGCGCTGATTGAACATCGCCGAGGGAGCATGCAGCAAGATGTTTGCAAGCGGCGTTTCGCAGGTTTTTCAAGCGTATGGTAGGCAACGCTGTGTGATGTCGATGTTGAGGCTAGATAGCCTATTGTCTGAACTGCCACTCCGAGAAGGGCAATGAGTGCCCAGTGTCCAACTTCACTGATGGCAAGGGTGTCTGATATTGAGAGCGCAATCAACTTGTATGCGGCAAAAAAAGGGAACAATGCCTCCAACAACACCTACCACAGCAAATAACAGTGAGGCTCCAAGTTTTACACGCTGTCCGCGTGTAAATGAAAGTAAAGCCGCTGCATCCAACTGCTCTTTTTCTTTTTGCTAGGGTCCATGGGTCCTCCCAAACGACGAGTATGAGGAAATTGTATTCATAGCTCGTTGCATGAGAAAAGCCCGATTGTCGCGGCTAGCTCCAAGTGTATCTATGCGGGTGGATTATCTTTCTTGCCCAGCGCTTTCACGGTAATCGCCAGGTGCCATGCCAACGACATTGCGGAATGTGGAAGCAAATTTTGAGGCATTGGTATATCCGACTTCAAATGCCACCTCACCGATTGGCTTGGAGGTTGTTCGGAGGAGGGTTGCAGCTTGTGCCATGCGATAGCGTGTGAGGTATACGTGCACACTGGTGCCATAAACCTCCTTGAACCACCGCTGCATGCTGGCATAGGGAAACTCGAACTCTTGTGAGAGCTCTTTGAGTGTCTTATGGGAAGAAAGATCAGAGGTTATAGCTCGTTCTATTTCCTTTACCTTATCAACCTGTGCGCGTGTGAGACCGTACTGTCCAATACGTCCGCCTTCAGGAATATTACTGCCGAGAAACAAGAGAAGCTCCATAATTTTGAGTTTTAGGTAAGCATCTCTAAAGCGGTCATGAGCGTTATATATCTCGCAGAAAATATGCTCGACCGACGGTCCGCTACGGATCACACTTGGTTCATCGCCTGAACAGAACCTCTCGTAGAGCTGCTTAACACTTACAGGAAAGCCCTCGGGAAACATTGATTGCAGCGATTTATCTGCTATGTCGGGATCAAGACAGACGGTGACACCACGGTAGTGTCCAAACGGAAACCTAAAGAGACTTTCATGTCTTGCGTGATCGTCAATACCAAGATCACCTACGTCAAGGTACAGACATGAGTCAGTTCCGGACTCCCACTCAATTCTTCCTTCTCGACAATAGTTCAGGCAGAGCATGCGTGATCCTGGGGTAAGCTTAAAGCCCGATTCAAGGTTCCATACGCTTGTGAAGTCATTGAACATGAGGGTAATTCCAGGCATGACGTCGTGCATTGTCATGATGCCTTGTCCGTCAGTACCTTCCGCCCTCCATACAGAATGATCTGTATCGTGTGTCACGCGACGGACGTTGCCACCCATGTCAGCATAGTTAGCAATGTCCATCGTGTCTCCAATCCCCTTCGTTTCTGAAGAGTGTTCTCAAAAAATGACAGCACCTTTGACCAGCCCGCATCATCGAGCGCCCCTTGGTCTACAAATGATCCGTCTTCCATGCGGGCAAAGTCGGTGCAACATGCTCTGATGAACTCAGGATCGTGTGTTACAACCACGACAGCTCGTCCTTCCGCCGCTGCTGCGGTAACGCTTGCAGCAACCTGTTCCATATGGGCAAGGTCAAGTCCACTGGTAGGTTCGTCAAGCACGAGTAGGTCACGACCTGATGCAAGTGCCGTAGCGAGGGCAACGCGTTGCATTTGGCCTCCTGAAAGCGACAGCGGATGGCGTTGTGCCAGTTCAGTTAAGTCCAACGATGCAAGTATAGTACGGGTAAGGTGCTCGTCAGCAATTCTCGTGGAGTCGAGTACCTCATCAAATACGCTCTCTCGGAAAAGCTGATGGCTCACGTCCTGCATAACCAAGGAGCCGTTCCTTGGTTTGCTTGAGAATGGGCTAGGACCTTCTCCAACGTCTATGGTTCCCTTGCAATTGCGAACAAGACCGCAGAGACAGCGCGCGAAGGTAGACTTTCCGGCACCATTGCTTCCGATGATAGCGGTGACGCCACCTTTTCTAAAAGAGATTCGAGAAACGCTGATGCCACGGTCTGATTGTGGATAGTGATAGCTCATATCCCGTATGTCTACAAACTCGTTTTTCTCGCCCCGTGTGCAGCACTGTTCAGCTGAAATGGCTGCAAAAGTTGGTGCACGCAGTCCAAGCGAACGCGCCTCGGCAGCTGTTGCCGCGTAAAACTGCTTGGAGGCAAGCTCACGTTCCACGCTGCCTGAGCGCATCACAATAATGCGGTCGGCGATGCCCTCTAACCAATGGAGTCGATGCTCGGAGATGAGCACGGCGCGACCCTCGGCTTTCCATTTTGCAACAATCTTTCGGAGAAGCCCGATGGAAGCAAAGTCCAGGTTGGAGGATGGTTCGTCGAGAACAAGAACATCTGGGTTAAGCATAGTGGCCGAGCCACAGGCAACGCGTTGTTTTTCTCCACCAGAAAGTGAGAGGCAGCTGCGGTCGATAAGATCTGTGAGCTCAAGCGCGTTGGCGACGTCCTTTAAGCGCGTGCGTATCTTGTCAGGCGTTATTCCTTGGTTCTCACATGCAAATGCAAGTTCACCGGTTGTATCTAAACAGAAGAATTGAGTCTTAGGGTTCTGGAAGACTGATCCGACCTTTGGCGCTAGTTCCCAAAGCTCGTGGTTGGAAGGTGTAAGACCACAGACCTCAATCTTCCCCGAGAGTTTCCCCTCATAATAATGGGGGATGAGTCCATTGACGAGCCTTGTTAGGGTTGTCTTTCCAGATCCCGAGGCGCCTGTCAGGCAAACAACCTCACCAGGAGCCACGTTAAGGTTGACTTCGGAGAGGCTGTTTTTCTCGCTTGCCTGATAGCAGTAGCATGCATTTTTTATCTCGATCATTTCAATCCTAGTAGTAGAGCAATGGCGTGATCACCGCGCAGATAACGGCTATGGCGAGAAAGGCGATTACTATCCAGTCTCGTACACGCATGCGCGCTTCGTTTATGTTAGTGCGAGCTGTTGGTCCACCGAGCCCTCGCACAAGCGCCGAAGCAGAGAGATCTTCACCGCCTCGCACTGCTGAGACAAGCAGCGGTACCAGGCAATTCTCGATAGCGGATATAGGGTTTCTGAACGTCTTGCTGCTGCGCATGCGTATAGCAGCAGCTATCTGTCGGTAGTCGTCGGCTATCGCTGGGAAGTATCGAAGCATTACGACAAAGGGAATTTCTACTGCCTGAGGCATGTGCATACGGTCGCATGCTGCCATAAACTCACTCACCGACGTGGTTGTGACTAGCCAGGTTCCCATGGCAATACCAGGGGCGAACTGCCTTACGATTCCCGAGATGCCTAGCGTGGCAAAGAGAGCAACTCCAGTGAGGCATGATTCCGCGATTGCCGCTACAGCGCTTGCAGCCCCGTATAACGTGAGGTAGGTGATTGCTGAGCGGAAATGGTGAGAGAGGGCTAGCATGATGAAAGGTGTTGCGATAAGCAGCGGCTTAACCACAAGAAGAGGCCCCACATTATAAGACCCAAGCATAATTGTTGAGACGACGAGTGTGGAAAGCACTTTAGTGCGGGGATCAAGCACGAGCCCTCGGTTATTGGCAGTTGAGAGGAATAGCCCCTTTTTCATTATGCGATGCCGGCTCGCTCAAAGTGCTTGTGGAGGAGTTTCTTGCCGATGACGGCTCCGATACACCCTGCGACAAATGCAGCAAGAGCAAGAGGTAGAAGGCTCCAGTCAGGAATGTAGCTGGAGAGGGCGTCGGCATATTCCTGTCCGTAGCCAGAGGCGATACCTGCGAAGTAGCTCGCGCGATTCATGACGATGGGAATATAGTTGCCTATCAACCATACGCTCAGGACTCCGTGTGAAAGTATGGCGCGCCCTACGCTGTTATAGTTACCGCTTCTGAGGACAAGGTCGGCGAGAAGACCACATACTGGCCCCGTAATAAAGGCATATACGCCCATGCCGCCGAGACCCATAAGAAGGCCGAGGATGGTTCCCATGATGAAAACCATTCCGAAATGCCTTACTTTTGTGATGTAGAGCATGTACGGAATGCCTCCGATAAGCGGACAGATGACGGAGAGCAATGGAATGAATATAGGAACGTAGCCCAGCATTGCCACAGCCATAATGATTATGAAGTAGAGAGCAGTGAAGATACCGATGTTTATAAGGTCTTTTGGTTGCAGTCCTTTTTTCTTGACTGAGGGTGTTTCAGGCATAATACGTCTCCCTTCGGTTAGCTCTATCTAACTTATAAAGGATAGACATATAGAAACGCAGTCAATAGCCCATCTGTATCATTATGTCCCGTTTGTATCGTATAGCTGCTATTCGCTTTCTGATAAGTATTTGCCAACTGCCGTGGTAAATATTAGCCAACTGCCGTGGCAAATACTTGCCAACTGCCGTGGTAAATATTCAAATAGCATTGTTACATCATTTTGCATACTCCGGTCTTCATTTTTAATACCATACAAGTTTGCCTATATAACTCGCTAAAATAGAGTGGGTTGATTAAAACTAATCGTTTCTGTGACACTCCCAGAAGCACACGATTGGAGTTTATATATGTGCGGCATCGTTGGTTTTACCGGACACCAAAGTGCAAAAGATGTCCTCATTGAAGGTCTTAAACGTCTCGAATACCGTGGGTATGATTCTGCCGGTATTGCTTTGCAAAACACAACCAACGAAGAACTTACGGTCGTACATCGCGTAGGAAAAGTTGCGGGATTAGCTGAAGCGGTGGAGTACCTCAATAATGCAAGCCCCTGTGGCATCGGACATACCCGTTGGGCAACGCACGGCGCTCCAAGTGAGCGCAACGCCCACCCACATACCTCTTGTGACAATCAAATTGCCGTCGTACACAACGGCATCATCGAGAACTTTGCCGAACTCCGTGAGCAGCTTGAGGCTCGGGGGCACAAATTCCGCAGCGATACCGATACTGAAGTCGTTTCTCACCTTATTGAAGAAGCCTACAGAGGCAACCTTCGCGATGCTGTTGCCAAGGCATGCTCGCAAATTGTAGGAACCTATGGCCTTGCTGTTATATGCTCTCAGGAACCCGGTCGCATTGTAGTTACTCGCAAAGATTCTCCCATTGTCCTTGCACATGGCGAGAAGGGCGGCTACGTTGCATCTGACATCATTGCGGTTATCGAAGCCTCCCGAGATGTCACTGTTCTTGGCGACAACGAGTTTGCCGTTATGGAGCCCGATGGCATCAGCTATACCGATGCTGATGGAAATCCCATTCAACCTAAAGTCATGCATGTTGATTGGGATGTTGATGTTGTCGAGAAGGGCGGCTACCCTGATTTCATGCTCAAAAGAAATCCATGAGCAGCCTCGTGTCATCCGCGATACCCTTGCAGGACGTCTGACTAACGGCGTACTTTCCATTGATGAGCTGGGCATGTCCTTGGAACAGCTCCGTTTGATTGATCGCGTTTATATCATTGCCTGCGGAACTAGCTACCACGCCGGTCTTATCGCCCGTCAGCTTATCGAAGGCTGGGCACGCATACCTGTCGAAGTTGAAGCTGCGAGTGAATTTCGTTATCGCAACCCTATTATTACTCCGTCAACGCTGGTAGTTGCCGTTTCTCAGTCCGGCGAGACTGCTGACACTTTGGCCGCCATCCGCGACGCCCGCATCAAAGGCGCTAAGGTTTTTGGCATCACCAACGTTATTGGTAGTCCCGTGGCCCGTGAGTCTGACGGTGTTATCTACACTAAGGCTAACAAGGAGATTGCCGTTGCCTCAACCAAATCTTTCCTTGGCCAAATTGTGAGCCTAACGCTTCTTGCTATGGTTCTTGCGCAGGCAAAAGGAAAGCTCTCAATTGCTCAGATACGCTTGCTCTTTAAAGAACTTGCCGATACCGCCGAGCAGGTCGAAGAAGTCCTCAGCGATACAAAGGCTATCGACATTGCGGCGCAGGCTTGCAAAGATGCCAATGATGCCCTGTTCATTGGTCGTGGCATGGGAGCTGCCATCTGCTACGAAGGCGCCCTCAAGCTCAAAGAGATCAGCTATCTCCATGCCGAGGCGTACGCGGCCGGAGAGATGAAGCATGGCCCTATTGCACTTCTGTCTAAAGGCTATCCTGTCATTGCCGTGGCAACTAACTCTCCGGTATACGACAAGATGATTTCCAATATCCAAGAATCTCGAGCACGCGGCGCCATGATTATTGCCGTGGCGACCGAAGGTGATCAGGAAATCAAAAAGCATGCCGACTATGTCATCTACGTGCCTAAAGTCAGAGATGCCTTCTCGCCAATCATTGCTTCGGTACCTTTTCAACTTTTTGCGCGCTCCGTGGCTCTTGCACGTGGTTGTGACGTTGATAAGCCAAGAAACCTTGCAAAGTCAGTAACGGTCGAATAGTTGTGGCTGAAAGTCCAGCAAAGGTAATCAAAATGTTGGATAAAGAAAAGTTTGAGTTGAAGATTTAGGATAAAACTATTTTGCCTCAGTGATTCCTTCTTGTACTAGTGCGTTCTCAAAGCTATTATGGTTTTAATTGATTCACCAGGGCCTTTGGCAAGCGCTGGTGCGAGAAGGGATTAGGTGCATGAAGAACTAGCGATACTCATAAACCCGAATTCACGTAACGTCGCTGACGGTACTACCGCGGGTGTAGTATTGCTCACTCATGTTGTAATTCATAGCCATTTATCTGTGCATAATTGCATGCTACTCCGCGTGGTCTTCGGCAGAACCGAGGTATCATGCAGCTTAATCTTTCAAATATTGAATATACCTATCCATCAGCGGTGGAGCCTACCTTACATGATGTGACTTTTGTGCTTCCACAAGGATGGACCGGCTTTGTTGGTAATAACGGATCTGGAAAAACAACCCTTGCCCGTATCGTATGTGGTTTATTGCAGCCTGATAAGGGAGTTATAAGTCCATCGGTTTTCTCGGTATATTGTGCTCAAAATGCAACGGAGACCCCACCGAATCTTTTTGATTTTGCTGTTGCCTACGATGATGCGGCAATTAAATTGAGGCGAGAGCTTGCTTTGGGGGATGATTGGCCTTGGCGTTTTGAAACGCTTTCGTGTGGCCAGCAGAAGCGTCTCCAGGTAGCGTGTGCTTTATGGGCTTCACCTGACGTTCTGGTGGTAGACGAGCCCACTAATCATGTGGATGTGTCAACAAAACATGCTCTTTTTGCAGCTTTATCGCAGTTCAAGGGTATTGGTGTGCTTATTTCACATGATAGGGAGTTGCTGGATAAGCTCTGCACTCAATGTTTGTTTGTAGCTAACGGCACGACAAACATGAGAGCTGGTGGTTATTCTCAGGCAGCATCGCAGGTAGAGCTTGAACGTTCTAGCGCATTACACGCAAAGGAAGCGGCGCAAAAAGAGAAGGCTCGCCTTGAGCGAGAAACCCAGCGACGTAGAGAAGAGGCTTCTAGAGTTCAGGCGCGCAAAAGTGGAAGAAATATTGACAAGCATGACAGTGATGCGCGCGCAAAAAAGCGGGGCTATATAGTTTCAGGTCAAGACGGTAAAGCTGGGAAGCTTGCTGCTCGCATGTTGGATAGACTTGAGAAGGCAACAGGTAAAGCCACAGGTATTCAGGTTGAGAAACAATACGATTTCAACATCTGGTTAGATAGTGAGGCAAGTAAGAGAAAAGTTCTGTTGAGGATGGAACCTAATATCATTCTCATGGGAGAGAGCTGCCTACAAACCCCACCGCTATTTATTGGCAACACGGATCATATTGGCGTTGTTGGCGATAATGGCTGTGGTAAAACAACGCTGATAAAGAGAATTATTTCAAGTATTTCTGACGATGTGCGGATGTTATATATTCCTCAGGAACCAACTGAACTGCAGGAAAAGCAGACGATAAGAAAGATTAAAGGGTTATCAAACTCTCAGCGTGGAAGAGTGTTGTCTATTGTGGCACAACTTAATTCCGACCCTGATTATGTTCTTGCAGGTGAGTTGACCAGTCCAGGTGAAATGAGAAAGCTTATGCTTGCGCTGGGAATGCTCGAATTACCAGAGCTTATCGTAGTGGATGAGCCAACTAACTATTTGGACCTTGGTTCAACCGTAGCGCTTGAACGTTTATTGTCTGAATATCCAGGAGCTTATTGTTGGTCTCACATGATCTCTCGTTGGTTGATTCCGCTACATCGATAAAATGGAGCATTCAGCGATCAAATGACAACTATGAGCTTGTGGTGCAATAGGGGCGAGAAACACGTTGGACAGTTACGGTGGTTGCGCGTTTGTGTTTGAGCGGCTCGCTGACACAGACCGCTGCTTTTATACCGCTCGCCGTAGTTGTTCAAGCAAGCTAACTTCTGCTGAAAAATTTTATATAAACTGAAAGGTCAAACTGATTTCTTCTGGGATTTCTCGTGTTTTAAGCATGGATTTCGGAGGGACCTATGCTTCACTTCAACCACGGTTCAAAACAAGAAGCCAACGAGGGAAATGCGGGCGCTACGGGTGCTGCAGGCACGGGCGCTGCTGGCGCGAGTTCCGCTGGCGCTGTGGATGCTGCTGGTGCGGGTGCCGGAACCCCTAACATCCCCACGCCACCCGAAGGATATCAACAGGCAGCCTTTGCGTCGACGCTTCCAACGGTTGCTGATCAGACGGCTAACTTAGGCTCCCAGATTGGCGTTATTTCTCCAGGTGAAAGTGAGGAAGACGCTGAGGCTCGTGAGGCGTACGAGAGTCTTGCTCGCCACCGCAAAGCTCGTCGTAAAAAGAAGTTTATCAAGGCAGGAATAGCCGCTGGAGTCTTTGTTCTTCTCGTCATATTGTTTATTTTGCCTATGTGCCAGGGCGGCCAGAACCAAAACACTACCGTTATGCCAAGCACTGCGTTTGTTACGCGCGGTGAGTTCAGCGATTCCGTCTCTGCGTCTGGATCCATCAAGCCTGTGTCGTCAACTGTGGTAACCCCCGAGGTAGATGGCATTATTCAGGATGTTCAGGTTTCTGAGGGCACGTACGTTCATAAGGGTGACAAGCTCTTTACCATCAAGAACGACGAGCTGGATAAGGCTGTTCGTAAGGCATCTCAGCAGGTAAAAGCTGCTGAGAATGAGGTAAGCAAAGCGCGCTCAGCCCTAGCGTCCGCACGCAACGGTGTCCCCGAGGCGGGAGAGGACGGACAAGAAGCAAACGCTGCGTCTGTTGCTGCTGCTGTTGAAGCGGCGGAGGCAAATCTGGAGAGTGCTCAAATTGCGCTTGAGGAGGCTCGTTCCGCTTACAACGACGCAATTGCCCAGGCAGATAAGCGTGTAGTCACCGCTCCATGCGACGGCACGGTTATTGTGATGAATGCGGTAAACGGCGCTTCTGTTGGTTCGTCCGCGCCGGGTACTAGCAACGCTGGTCCTCTGATTACTATCGCGGACCTTTCCCAGATGAAGGTAAACGTCCAGATAAATGAGGTAGACATTTCTCGCATTGCCGTTGACCAGAAGGCACAGGTCAGCTTTACAGCTTTGCGAGACCTGTATTGCGATGCAGTGGTCACTCACGTTTCTGCTGTCTCGTCCAACGGTGCTGACGCGGGCGCAAGTTACGATAGTCCTGGTAGATCCATTGTTTCTTACACCGTTGACCTGCTCATTAGCAGTCCCGACGCTTCTATCAAGCCGGGTATGACTGCTAACGTGGACATTATGATCCAGCACATGGACAACGTGCTGACCGTGCCTCTTGTTGCCGTTATGGACGACGGCGATGGTGCTTACGTTAATGTTGTTACTTCTCGTGACGAGAAGGGCTATCCTCAGGTAAAGCGCGTATCGGTGACCGTAAAGGTACAAAGTTCTACGACGGCCGTCATTGAGGGTGCTGGTATTGAAGACGGTACCGAGGTGATGATTGGCGGCGGCGCTGGCGGCCCATCTCAAGGTGCGGCGATGGACGCTCCCGCAGGTGCAACGTCCGGCTCGACGAATGACGCAACGTCCGGTGCGACAGGCTCCAAAGACTCCAAGTAGGCGACGCGTATGTCCAAGGTAATTGAGGTACATAAGCTGCATCGCATTTACGAGACGGCTGCAGGTTTGACGCACGCTTTACGAGGCGTTTCTCTGACTGTGGAGAAGGGCGAGTTTCTCTGCATCATGGGTCCGTCAGGCTCGGGCAAATCAACCCTGATGAACATTTTGGGTTGCCTGGATACGCCCACTGCTGGTTCATACAAGCTCGAGGGGCTAGAGGTTGCAGATCTTTCCGACGACGACTTGGCGGAGATTCGCGCCACGCGTCTGGGCTTTGTCTTCCAGTCGTTTAACCTGCTACCGCGCACTACGGTGCTGCGAAACGTTATGTTGCCGCTCATCTACTCGGATATTCCCGCAAAAGAGCGAGAGTTGCGTGCTTGGAAAGCGCTGCGTTCTGTTGGCCTGCCCGAGGAGTACTACGAGCACAGTCCAACGAGCTTTCCGGCGGTCAGGTGCAGCGTGTAGCTATTGCTCGTGCGCTGGTAAACGACCCGGCGGTTATTTTTGCCGATGAGCCAACAGGTAACCTGGACTCTGCAACAAGTGAGATGGTACTCAACACGTTCAAGTCCATGCAGGAGCGCGGCAAAACAATCGTGCTGATTACACACGACCCCGAGACCGCCTTTTGGGCTGACCGCGTGGTGCATATTCGCGACGGTCGCCTGCTCACAGACGAGCAGGAAAAGGAGTTTGTGAGGCAACACGCTGCACAGTCCACGCCAGGTGCGGATACGGCGCTGGGTGTGCATGCAGCGCCGGGCGCACATGCCGCACCAGCAGGCAGCACCCTCGCGACCCGGGACGGGAGGTGTCGCACTATGAGGCTGATGGATCTGCTGCGAGAAACCCTATCTGCGCTCAACGCTAACCGTGGCCGCAGCTTGTTGACGGTGCTGGGCATTGTTATTGGCATCAGCGCGGTTATTGCCATGACAGCGCTTATCGACGGCATCAAGTATTCGCTGGTCAGCTCGCTGGGCCTCAATCAGTCGCGCATGGTCATGATCTACGCGTGGCCAGATCGCGAGGTCACGCAGCAAGATCTTGACATGCTGCAGCTCAGCGTACCTGGCTACGAGCTTGTGACCGGCATCGACTCCACCATGGCCCGCGTCAACTCGTCCGAGAAGCAGTTTGACGCGCGAATCATCGGCTGCACGCCCGACTACTTCACCGTTATGGGCCTCAAGGCATCTGCGGGCTCACTCTTCACAAAGTCCGACGTAGACGATACGTCTAGAAACGTTCTTCTCGACAAATTGTCTGCCGAGAAGCTCTTTGGTAGTGCAGATGCATCCATTGGACAGGTTGTTCGCATCAACAACGACAGCTACACCATTGTGGGCGTGGTTGACAGTGGCCCAAATGGGGGCGGGCAAGGCGATACACTGTTGGCCTATATACCGTACTCCACGTATTCCGCGCGCCTGACGGGCACCAAAACTATCAGCCAGGTCTTTGGTTACGCTCGCGAAAACGTTGACATGAAGGCGCTTGCGGATGAGACAAAGTCCTGGTTGCTGGACTGGTTTAACATTCCTTCCGCGCAGGCAGAAGACCGCGTAACGGTCATGACGCTCTCGTCCATCATTGAGCAGATGAACGCAACACTGATGTCGTTCCAGGTCCTGGTTACCGCTACGGCAAGTATCTCGCTGCTGGTTGGCGGCATTGGCATTATGAACATGATGCTCACCAACGTGACGGAGCGCATTAGGGAGATTGGCCTGCGTAAGGCTCTGGGTGCTCGCGCGTCCGACATCACCAAGCAGTTCCTGTGCGAGTCCATCCTAATTTGCATTATGGGCGGCGTGATTGGCATTGCCCTGGGTTACGCTGGGGCATGGGGTCTGGCCGGCTCGTTTGGCAGCATGATACAGCTTGAAACTGGTATCACGCCCATCATCACCCCAAATATCGTGATGATCACCTCGGGAATCTGCATTGGCATCGGACTCATCTTTGGCTACTGGCCTGCTCGTCGAGCCTCAAAGCTCAATCCTGTGGAGTCGCTTCGCTACCAGTAAGTGGGGTGAGTGCAGCGGGCGGCTGCTACAAGTAGGGTTTCTCGCCAAGCGAGAAACCCTTTGAGGTGCGGTAAATTACGGATTACAAAAGATCGTCTGGCGGTAGGAGCTTGATGTCCCATGTGGTTTTTTACATAACAATTAACGTCAATATCTGACGGATCAAATGCAGGTACTTGATTTTTACTTTCGTAATCGTCATACGCACTACAAGCGCAAGCCGTATAGACAAAGTCTTTTTCTTTAATGTCATAAGTCGCATTTTGCAGTCCAACAACCTTTGCACCAGCTGCTTTGGCAAGAAGGTTAGCTTGCTGACGACAAGAAATAATAGCGTCAGTAGAAAGTTTGTTCTTAATAGGTTTTTCATTTTCTATTGCAAATTCAACTGAGAAAGTCACTTCATCTCCACACGAACTGAGTGCTTTCCAGATTTTCTCTACAAGGTCTGTCTCAAGTTGTTCTTTAATGGACAATTCTGCACGAAAATCAAATCCTTCAACAATTGTATGAGCAACGTAATAACGCTCCCATTTTTCTTTTTGATACTGCTTAATCTCGTGAGCTGAAATCGAGTACCTATTGTTTTTCAGAATTGAAGCGGATAGTGCGTTTTGCTCAAGCGCATCTTTCATTGTCTGAAGCAGCGCGTTATATCTGGCGGTACATTCTTCACGGGTCTTCGAAGTTCCCTGAATAGTGATATCAACGTTTATGGTATCAGGCGGAACTTGCGTGCTCATATTTGTAGATACGTTAATTGTTCGATCCATGGTGTGTTCCTTTCAGAGATGTTAGAGAAAAATCAGCCGTTTGAACAGGTAATTTATTTCTCACTGTTGAATAATCATAGGCTTAAAAAGGATTATGAGTGTCCAGTGTGATGGACACTTTGATGGCTAATTTCAATAGAAATGAATCGCATTAAACAGCTAATTTTCATAGTATGTGTAGCTAACATTGATAGACTCTGCTGCTCTATAGAGATTAATTTTCATATAGGATACGTTTGTAATAAAAATATTCAGAAATAATTTTTGGAATACTATTTGACAATGAAATGATTTTGTATAAAATAATTGACATAGTAAGATAGATAGTAAGGAGTAAGTAAATGAATACGACAGACGAGGAGTTGATAAAACGCCTACAAGCACATTTGTCCACTATTCGTAAGTCAGCAGGTTGGAGCGGAGAGTGGCTAGCTAATGAACTTGGAGTTACAAAACAAACTATTAGTAGTTTGGAAACAGGAAAGACTCAAATGACAAAGATGCACTATCTTGCCATTAGAGCAGTATTCAACAATGAAATTGTAGTTAATGGAAATGAGGACTTGGCAAAAATAATTCAGTTATTCGTTGATCAACCGGTTATAGCAGAACTTGAAAAGTCTCAAATTACAACTGGTGGCGAAGATAGCGAACTGAAGACGGATTCGAAAGAAACTTTTAAACAAAGTGCAGTTTTGGGAGCCACTCTAATAACTGCTTCTATTGCTCCTGCAGCAACGGTTTTAGTTCCAGTTTTAGGCAATTTAGTCAAATTAATGAAGCAAGCTGTGAAGTAGAAAGAGGTAAAAATGAGTAATAATCTTGGCTTTTATCAAGTTGCTGTAGTTGCAATAAATAAAGTTGGAGGACCAAAAAAGTTTATTGGATTGATTTCAGGAGTAATAGTTCTTATATATGGAGTAGGTGCAGCTACAGGTCCAAAATTGATTGAATTTTTTAAAAGAGTCGTTAAAGCTTTTAAAGGAAAAACAGACGAGCAGATTCTTGATCAAGCTGAAGAATGTCAGGTAATTCAAGAAGGAGCAACTGAAAAGGGCGTATATTTTCATGTTGGAGAGCAAATAAAAGTAATTTACAAAGAAAAAGATATGGCTCTTATTTACAGAATGAATGACAAGGACTCACCATATCTTGTTTCCACTAACTTTTTAAATTCGATTACCAATCTTTCATCTGACAACTAATAGAGAAGCAAAATAGAAGAGAACCGGAAGTACAAGTTTAGTGACTTGTACTTCCGGTTTTGTTTTGTAAAAACATTAGCTTCTTTAAGTAATATTGAATTAAGACTATGTATAGCGGTGAATTCTATTAAGCTTTTTAAGCCATCATAGACTTATCGGGGCAGCTATAAAGCAAAAAAACAATAATAGAAAATTTTCTGTGGTAGAGGATTGTATTACTGAGCCGCATGCCTTCGACGTTTAGATCATTACTCCATCTTTACCCTTTACTATGAGGTTTTGGTAATTCATTCGATCATAACTTCACGTAAAAGCACAGTTAGGTGTAAACTGTATGGCATAGTTAACTT
>BNJU01001973.1_pt1 | contig 41695 bp, 51 predicted proteins | sample 8539281 | NCBI WGS metagenome assembly BNJU01 (sample SAMD00202456, study PRJDB9452) | human saliva metagenome | isolation source: human saliva | place: Japan
ATCTTTATTTTTAACATTATTTCGAAATAATCTCCACGTTCTAAACATCAAAAAGAGAGACAGTTTGGTCTTCTCAAAATCTTAACTTATCAGCAACCTAGCTCTGTTGACAAAAGCCCCAAAGTCTTCTCAGTCACTATAGCTGCTTAACATTTAGTCAGGGCAGAGACTTCTATTTCCCATACCTACCCTAAAAACTTATTTTTAAATGCTTCCCAATCCTTCATAAACTGAGGCTATTCCATTTGTAGTCAGTGGATGCTCGTCATTTTTTCAAATAAATTATCCGGAATGGTCGCAATGTGAGCACCAAGTTTTGCAACAGCTTCAACATGCGCTGAATTACGAATACTAGCTGCGATGATTTCAGCTTCAAAATCATAAATATCAATAATCGTGCGCAAATCTGCAATCAGTTGATAGGCATCTGTTCCGATATCTTCGAAACGTCCAACAAAAAGGACTGATGAAGGTAGCTCCAGCTTTTCATAGCCATGAGGTCCTTGAGAAACTGTAAAAAATCAAGGTAACATTCGTTTTAATTCCCTCTTTTTGAAAGGACAGAGCAGCTTTTAAACCTTCCGTTGTCATTGGATTTTGACAACAACGTTATCAGCCCATTTAGCAATATCCCGTGCTCTGCAATCATTTCAGGTGCTGTCAAAGCCAGTAACCTCTACTAACAGGACACCACAATCTCTGATTTCTTGAATAACCGTTTTAAAATCGCGGCCTTCAGGTGAAATAATTGTTGGGTTAGTTGTTACGCCATCCACAACACCTAATTCATTAATCGCTTTGATAGCCGCCACATCAGCTGTATCTAAGAAAAATTTCATACCACATGTCCTCCTAGGCTTCTTAATTTAAGCCTTTATTAAAAATAGCACTTGTCATCACAACAAGTAGAACAAAAACAACAATGGTCATCATGAAGGCCATCCAGCCAAACTGACCAATTTTACCTAAAATACACATTGGAATCGATAATCCCTGAGCCTAAAAATTAAAAGGGCTCTCTTTTACGAATCAAGAAGCGGGAAATTGCAAGTTACAACCAACTCAGCTGAAACATTTTCTACCCACACCATATCTATATCTTAGAGGTCCAGAGGTCCAGACATCCAGCCGTCAGAGCACCTGATTCTGCTGCTAAAACTATGTAGGCACAAACATCAATAACACGTTGGAACTAGCTGAGTCACATAAGAACCAAAGAGACTTTAAACTATTCAAATCTTTGGTTGTTCTTGATTCGTGTCAACGAACTTACCGACTCCTATTCCCCATTATAGTACAAATTTAAAGCGTTTTCAAAAAAAGACTAGGAAAATCTACAAATTTCTGATTCGCAAGAGCTGTTCTAAAATTTACTCTTGTCTTTTATCTCATCTAAATATATCGTCTTATATTGTAAGTACTTTTAGGAAGTCATAAATTTCTTAAATTTTCCAGTTCCTAGTGGACAACTGTATGATTCACCACTAGCAAAAAAAGCCGCCCAGTCGTATAGGCAGCTATTCTTTGATAGAAACTACTATGATTAATCTCTTTTCAGACTTCCTGCGCGGGTGCGGGTGCGAGCGTAGGCAGTCAGCAGGACAGTTCCGATAACTGCAACTGTCGCAGAATTCACCAGAATTGCTACAATACTTTGAGCAATAACCTTATTGACCGGCTCACCAGATACAATCACGTCACCAATCGGCCCGATTAGCCAAGCGATTGCATTGGCTCCAAACTGAATCAAGTTAAAGCGGATAATATCCTTGACTTCAAATTTGCCATCTTCTACTTGGAAGAATTTTCTAAAGAAACCAACCAATAGACCAAAGACTCCGCTGCCGGCAATCCAGAACCACCAAAGTCCGCCACCGCTCATAGCGTCTTTAATGGCATGGCCAATGAAGCCCATCAAGAAACCGACGATTGGTCCAAAGATGACGCTAAAAAGAGCTTGCAGAGGGTATTGGAGCTGGATGCTGGTATTAGGTACAGGCGTTGGGATATTGATCATTCCGATGACCACGAATAGGGCTGCTCAATTCCTGTTGCGACTACGTTTCTGATTGTATTATTTTTCATGTTTCTTCTTCCTTAATTTTTCAATTCTCTTGATTTCAATATGCCACTGGGCACCGACGCCAACATTGTAGGCCTTAGCAAAGGAACCTTGATTAATCGCTAAGCCGACCCGATAGAGGGAGTTGATATAGAGGATAGGCTGGCCGATGCGGACATCCGCAAAGGACTTGCCATAGGTTACTTGGTTTTGATAGACCAGCATGTCATTATTGTAAATGGTAACTTCAAAGCGGTCACCAAATTCTGGTTTCAAGGTGCAGAATTCCTCGCGGGTAATAGAGGTCCAGAGAGAGCCAAAGCGAACATCCAGGATATCAATAGCTCCGCTGACATAATTATCCGCAAGCGTAGTTTCGACTACCTGAATTTCGACAATGTCTTCGACCTTGAGCTCTGGTCCAACCTCTTCAAAGCTGATATGGCCGCTGGCTAGCTTGGCACCTGTATAGGCATAGACATCACGGCCGTGGAAAGTGTAGGAATGCTCCGTATCCTTACGGCGATTTTCCACTTCAGAAATTTCCCGAATGGCCTCAATTCCGACATGCTTCTTGATGAAAGACAGGGTACCATTGTCAGGCGTGACGATGTACTGACCCTTTTTAGTCTTGGCTACCACACTCTTACGCTTGGAGCCAACGCCCGGATCCACTACCGACACAAAGGTCGTTCCTGCTGGCCAGTAATTAACTGTCTGAAAGAGGCGATAGCTTCCCTCAAAGATATTGTAAGGGGTGATATCGTGAGTCAGATGATGAATTTTTCAGAGTGGGCGATTCTTCTAGCGCCACTCAATCATGGCTGACACAGCTCCATCTACCAGACCAAAAGTCCGACTGGAGTACGAGTAAATTGTTCATGTTTTTCTCCTTAGTTATATTTTACAATGATATTAGACCGAAGCTGACTTGGAATGTCTAGCTTTAAGGATTTTCCTTCCTAACAGGGCTCCAAGTAAAGCGCCCAGTAAAATGCTGGCTACAAACCAGAGGACTAAGCTGGGTTCTGGCTTAAGCATGACTTGCTCGATATAAGCCTGAGTCTTTCCTCTGGCAAGAAGACTAGCTTCATACTGCTTGGGCGCCAGCCACATTAGGAAAATAGGACCCGCTGTGCTAAAGCTGAAAACCATAAAAGCTAGCAAGCTTCTAACAGTCTTCTGGTAACTGCCTGACCAAGCTATAAGATCCGCTAAAATACCACAAATCAAACCTGGTAGAAAAGGCCCCCAAAAGCCATGTCGACTAAGCAGAAAGAAGAGACCCAGCAGACAGCCTAGGCCGCTGATCAGACCGAAGGTCTTTATTTTCTCAGTATAGAAGATGAACAGAACTCCGCCAAAGAAAGCTGTAAAAGCCGGAGCGTAAAACATATTGCCTGAGCGGTCAAATAAAAAGCCCAACCAAGACGCCTAAGATCATGGCTAAGAAATAAAAAGATGTAAAAGAAGCCAGCCTGCTTCAGTTTTGTCTTTTTCTTGTAGAGTATAGCATAAGACTTCCTTTCCCGCTAGTCAGCTTGACGGTAACTGCCAATCAAGTCCTGAATGAGCTCTATATGTCGTATAGTGATCAGCAATTTTTCACATTCTCATCTCCACCGTGATCTCGGCTGTTGGCGTTGCCAAGTCCAAAAGCGCCATAGAGACCTCAGGCCTCATAAACCGTGTGCATCGGACCAGTTCGGCTGAAGTCGGCGAGTAGAGACGCCCTCTTGGTAATAATCTTTAGCCAGCTCGATAAGATTGAGAATGGAAGGCGCACTCATGTCGCTGCGATAGCTCATTTCTCCCAAGGTATAGGGTCAGCTCAACTGCCGGATAGCCATTTTATCCAGCTGTGACGAATCTTGTCCCAAAACATCTCTGGCTCCAGACCAGGGCACCAGACGAACTTCCATCTTGGCCTGAGCATCTGAAGGCAAAATGGTTTTAACCCCTTGGCCTTGATAGCCTGATCCAAAAACCTTCAATATTCAGCGAAGGCTCAAAGTAAAAAGCGACGGAGAATTCCTTCCGCTCGTCCAATAGAACTAGCAATTTTCAACCATAGACATGACTCAGCTCTTCCAGGGTTCTGCAGGGGCATATTCCTCAATCAGAGCCAGCTCCCGTTCATTTGGCTCTTGAATCTGCTCATGAGATGCCTTCGACTAAGATGCGACCATCTGGACTTCGCAAGCTGGATAGAGCATTGAGCAAATACCAGAAGCTGAATTGATAACCCCCGCCGAAGCTAGAATGAATGTCTACATCTGCGCACTTTTGACCGTCATATCAAAGGTAACAATTCCCCTATTACCACTGAGATTTCCAGCTGACCTAGATTGTTGCGGCTGCCTTGCTCCCAGACCAGCAAATCTGCTCCTCGCAGGCGTTTGCGATGCTTGGCCAAATATTTATCCAAGTCTGTCGAAGCAGACTCTTCTGCCTCCATCATAAAAATAATATTGACCGGCAAATCACCGTGCTCTCGAATATACTTACGAACGGCCGTCAAACGAGCGGTAATGTGCTTGTCATCATCCACTCCTCGCCCATACACGACCCCGTAATGAACAGATAACGTAAAAGGATCATTGGTCCAAGGCTGGTCGTCATCTGCTGGCACTGTATCGTAGTGGTTGTGAAAATAATGGTCTTAGCAGCAGGATTTGAAGAAAGAAACTCCGCCAAAACAAATGGAGCAGTATAGCTGTCGTCAATCATGACCTTGGCACCTGCAGCTGTAAAAATCTCTCCCAAATAGTTGGCTACTTCCTGCAAGCCAACCTGCTGGGCAAAGATTGATTTTTTAGAGATCAAGGTCCGCAGCACTTCAAAATAGTGCTGGGCTACCTCGTCGTTTTCAAATTTCTTGATTTGTTCAGTCTCAGTTGAGAAAGGCATGCGTTACTCCTATTAACAGCAGATAAAGGGCTGGGGAAATAAGCTTCCCCGCCCTTATCGTATTCTTGTATCAAAGTCTAGTCAGCCAAATTGCAGACTGGACTTGATGGGATTTCTTACTTGATGTCTTTTGCATCTGGCAGGTAAGAACCGCCAAAGAATTCTTGTGATAGTTTTTCAAGCGTACCGTCCTCATAGAGTTCCTTGATTCGCTTGTTGACAAATTTTTGCAGGTCTTCCTGACCGCTTGCAATAATCGGATAGACATAAGGCTGCTGGTCGCTTGGAAGCTCAATCACTTCCAGATTATTCAAGCCTTGGTCTTTGATAATAGACTCTACAGTTATGCGCTCAAAAACCTTATAGTCCAGTACGGCCGTCATTCAGATTGGCCAAGATTTGCTGAATGGTTCCGTCCGTATAATTGATTACTTTTGTCGGATTATCGCTATGTTCATGTTGTAGTCCTCTAGTTGTTGAGCTGTTGAAGTCCCTGAACAACCTCAGTAGACTTGCCGCCACGTCATCCAGCGATTTGATTCCTCACCCTTACGGACAACTAAAACTGTTGGATTTTTCGCATATGGACAGCATAGAGATATTTGTTGGCCGTTCTTCGGAATAACTGATATTATTGGCACCGATCTGGTAGCGGTCGCTGTCCAGACCTGAGAAAATAGAAGCCCACTCGGTCTTATTGAAATTGACTTCATACTTGTCTGAGGTCCTTAAAAAGATAGCACGAAGGACTTCGATATCGTAGCCGAGTCGGTTTACCGTCTTTATCCTCGTATGAAAATGGTTTGGTCGTTTCCACTGTTCCGACTTCTACCTTGTATTTTCTCTGTTTTTCTTCTCACTTGATGATGAGCAAGCCACAAGCGCACAATGGCTGCAAGACACTGACGGCTGCCATGTAGAAGTATTTCGGGTCAGGTTCATATTTTGAATTCCTCCTAAAAAGTCTTTCTTTATCATATCAAAATAAGGAGAAACTTGACCATTATATATTTTTATGGGTGATAGCTTTTTCTTTATCAGCTTTTGAGCAGTCTTTATTCAAGCTTTCTGCCTGTAGTGCTGCAGGAGAAAGAGGGCACTTTCAACATAGTAAGGAACGGAAACTTTGAAGGCTTCGTCGTCAATGACCATGCTGTCGTGATGGAGGTCAGGAGCATTTTCTGCCCCATTTGAGCCGATAAAGGCAAAGACGCCTGGGCTTCTCCTGATAAAAAGCAAAAATCTTCTCCAGCCGAGGAAGGACTGGCAGGCAGGACCTCGGCTGGATTCTCGAATGCTCATGAGCAGCTCAGCCAGTCAGGGTCATTATAGGTCACTGGCGGTGTATGATCCCAAAAACCTTGACCTGGGCTCCAAAATTCTCCGCTGTATTCTCTCACAATTCGGATAAAGTCTTCCTTGAGACGCTGCTGCAAGGTCGCATTGAAGCTGCGAATCGTTCCTTCAAAAAGCCCGACTGCGGCAGTACATTTCAAGTTGCCCCCGCTATATGAGTTACAGACAAGACGAGCTGCTTCAAAAGGGACACAGTACGAGCCACTAGAGCCTGCAGATTTTGAATCATACTAGTCACAGTCAATACCGTATCAACCCCCAGATCTGGCCTAGCCGCATGGCTGCTGACTCCTTCTACCTCAACCTTGAACTTCTCAACCTAGCCATCATGGCTCCAGCTTTAGCGCAGCTGTCCTGCCTATAGCTGGGGCATATTAGAAAGCCGATAATAGTAGACACATCGTCCAGCAGACCAGTCGCAAGAGCCTGGCTGGCTCCTGAGAAGTTTCCTCAGCCGGCTGGAAAATCAAACGAACCGTCCTCTCAAATCCCTTCCATACGCCCTGAGCGAGCTCCGCGCTGCTCCCCAAAAACTGGTCTGATGAAAATCGTGGCCGCAAGCGTGCACGACGCCCGCATTCTGACTGGCATAAGACAGACCTGTTTGCTCCAAAATAGGCGGACCATCGATATCAGCCCTCAGGGCAATAACTCAGCTTGCCAGAGCCAACCTCGGCAATCAAGCCGTTTTCAGACCGGATTCTAAAATTCTAATCTCCAAATTTTCCAGATAGCCTTTTAGGGAAAGCTGTCGTTTCAAATTCCTGCCCAGACAGCTCTGGATGCTGATGAAGATAATGCCGCGTTTGCATCAGTTTATCATAAAAATTTTTCATGGCAGACTCCTTCTAAAAATAAACTCAAAATAAGTACCAGATTATTGAAAATTAGAATCAAAGATATTTCTATAATAGGAAGTTTTTGTAACGTAAAACGAGACAAATTTATCAGCAAGAATCTGCTGAGTAAATCTGTTCGTTTTCTTCTATAATGACTCTTTATATGATTAAAGAATCATTTTTCTTTTAATAAAATTTCCACTAAATGCTCGAATCAAGCGATTTGTAGCCAATACTATCAGACGTATCAACTACCGCTTGCCATTTTTCTTGACTAATTTAAGTTCTTAGCTTTCATTTCCATGTACTTACTTGTCACTAACGGAATGCTATCAAATTGACTTGGGGCTTGTTCTAAGATGTATTTTTCAGCAGCAGAGTATGCATCATTATAGTTAGAGTAATCAACCTTATGTTCATCTGCAAATTTTGAGTAGATCATAAGTTCGGATATTTTCCAAAGCAATTGTCTCAGGTCGCGCGAACATTGCGCTTTCGGGGAAAAACTCTTCCTTGATGGCTAATCTTAGCACGTTTGCATTCGCCTTAGCATAGGCATCTACAAATGCAGTCTGCTGAAGGTGTGAAAGCTTTTGGCGAAAAATCACTCTTGTCATGGCTAAATCTTACCTGAACAAATTCATCTCCTTATCGGCGTCCTTGTCTTTTCTGTATCTTCTTTTTGTCCATAATGGGGTAACAGTCGCAGAATTGGGGGTTGTTGTTGCTAACATTTTCCCGCATTAGCTGAGTCAGCCGTTTTGAAAAACTTTGATCAACATATTGTGCAAGCTCTTCAATTTTCAGCGTTATCGGGATATTGCGGCATCAACTGCATTAACATCTTCTTTTTCTTTCGCATCTATATCAATATAGAGAGAGAATAATAAGTTCATGCTTTTCTTTCAGGTCTACTTCAAAGACAACATCCAGCCGCTCAGTACTCTTGTTTTAGAAACTTGTTCAAATGACATTGTTTTAAATTTGATCATTTGAATCATAAACGATAAGTGGCTTAATGCATCATCAAATTATATAGTGTGATACTCTCCCTCAGAAGGCGGAGTTTCTTATCACTCTTGTTCTTAATTTCAACATTTAAAAGCAAAGATATTTTGGATCGAAGACTCATCATTTGGTAGAACATAAAAGTACTTTTTTGTCTAACTCTACATCGTTATTACAAATTCCATTCTCACTTTGCTTTTAGTAAGCTTACAGCGGTGAGAAAAACAGCAAGACTGAAGAAATAAATATCGAAAAACCTTTTGCATGATTTTTCTCTCATAATATAAAATATAACATCCAAAAAGAGCTGCTAATCATATCTTATTTGTATTGAAAATAAATAACCATGAGTTACTAAAATTACAAAAGGTAGTCCATTGAAGTTAAGCATCTCTAATTAAAAACATTATAATTTTAAGATTTATTTCATATTTGCCTATTAATTATACCCTACGCTGTTTACAAAAGACTATTACAAAGATATATTTGTAATATCCCATCAATATTTTTCTCAAACTAGATATAAACTCAGCTCATATAATTACTTTGTAATCAGAACCATCTACATTCGTATAGATGGACATCTTCGTCATCTTCTAAAAACGCTATAAAGTTTTCAAAAGGTTTTCGAGGTCCCCACCAGTCAACTCTACTTCAGACTGAGGAATCATTTCCAGCTCAGTTACTTGGAATTCTTGGATACCAGATTCACGCAGAGCCACGATAGCCTTGTGAAGGTCAGTTGGCGCTGTATGTACATATGCTTCGCTAATCTAGCTAGCATCATCAACATCACATCACGTTCCAGCAGCTGTTCAAAGAACACTGTCAGCGTCGTCTGAGCAAGAGACAATCACGCCTTTATTATCAAAAAGATAAGATACAGGACCGCTTCGCTCCATATTACCACTCCCAAAGGCTGCACAACATTGGCTGCAGTTCGATTGACATTTTGAAGTCAGGTATCAACAATCAGCGATTGAACCGTTTATTTAAATCCTTCAGCGGCCTTCAGTAAAGGTTTCGTCAGTGTTTCATCTGGCTTTTCATCAATGGCCTTGTCAATGACGTGCTTCGGCACCTGAACCTGTAGCTCGGTCAATAACAAATTTCAAAGCTGTGTTGGACTCTGGATCTGGATCACCCTTTTTAGCTGCCACATAGATTTCCAGCAAACAGCATATACTTTTGAGTTTGCGCCGTCTTTGGCCGTTTTCTCTTTACCCTACAATATTGGCCATTTACGTCCCATTGGGTTTCTCCTTTTGATAAATTACATTTTAATCTTTCTTATTATAACACAGGGAATCAGAAAAATCACTAGGAAAAGATAGAAATTAATTTCTATCACCTTTATCGAACAAGCGATTATCAGGAAGTCAAAGGATTGACTTCTAGTAAGTATCCAGCAGAGAAAACTGCTGAACTCCAGTGCTATTTATAATTATTATTTCCTCATTAAAATTGATTAGGCTGAGAACTGTTTTGATAAGTGGTTGCTCATACTGCTGTTGACCTGTAGACTGTTGAAGCAAACTATCATAAAAATTAGTGACTGTTAAACTATAGTATGGCACAAAGCCAAATATTTGAAAGTCCTAATGTAAAAATAGATAAAATCAAAACCAACCGATAAAAGCTTAGGTCTATCACGAGCGATCCATCTTATGACCATTCATTAATTGTCGGCTGAGTTATATGGTTTGTCGCCGGTAAGTTTTTATTTATAGTGTCTTTGTATAAAAAGAAAGTTTTGTTCATAAGCATAAGATTTTTACAATCCACAAAATGGACAAATGCCCATAACTCTAAAACAGCCAGTGAGGGCAATAGATAGCAAGCGCATCTCTGGTCTAGTTTTAAAAGCTTGAAATGCATTCCTAAAAGTAGAACGGCTGGATTCTTCGAGCGAATAAAATCAAGAAGAGTATAGGAAATTCAATTTGTATGAATAAAGTAATAATAATAGTCGCTAAAATACTATGTAAAATAGAAAGCCAAGAACGAAATTAAGCACTCCACAAAATCAGTTGAATAGGACAGAGGTTGTCAAGAGCATCTCAGCACAGAGTAAGCAAGAGAACGATACCCAAAAAGGCTATTACTAGTAACAGAGCTGGTACAAAGGTAACTAAAAATAGCACCCAAAATTTTGCCCCTAATAACTGTTTGACTACACTTTAATTGAGCACGTGTTTTAAACATATAAAACCTCTAAAAATATTGCAACTAATATCATACTATGAAAAATATAAAAGGCAAGCCTGTTCGTATACAAAAACAAAGACTGAAAAACGATAAAACAAAGCTTTCTAATTTCATAAAATATAACTAATGTTTTTCACAATAGTCAAATCCGGTTTTTGCCTAGCAAGCAGGCAAAACATCCTCATCTGCCATCTAAAAAGTGAGCATCTACTCGAACGGACTTGCCATGATAGAAGCGACATATGGGTAGATCTCCGATAGTACCCTGACTCCCAGTCGAGCCTGCCGTCAAGTTCGGCCCCAAAGCCGGCGGTAAAAGACGCTCCAGCTGATTCAAGCAAAGCTATACTCTCAGAAAAGCTCCTCGCACGGTCAAACCATTCTGTTCCTGCAGAGAAAGCACTACTCAGCTCGTCCACGCATGAACTATTGCAAATATTTCGATTACAGCGATCATGAAAAAGCAAGTATAAAAAGGCAAACTGAACGAGCGTATTCCTGCTCTGGGCATGGCTTTATCAATTGAAAACAAACAATAAAGCTAAGGCACCGAAAAATGATGCCTGAGACTAAGAGACAGATCAAGATGACTATGGTCAAATAGAGTCCTCTACAGTAGCGAAATGCAAACAATAAAGGCATGACTTTTTCCTTTCTCTCAGCTAATAGTTTTGCTTATGCTTTACTGAGGGCGCCTTAAATTCATCTTCCTCTACCTTATTCCAGTCAGAATATTGAGTATCTGTTTGAACATTCAAACTACCTTCTTCACCCTTATAAGATAGACCTAGCTTAAAGTCTTTTAAGAATAAGGTCTTTTTATCCAAGTGTACTTCTAACGTTTTTATCCATATCAGCCTGAGGTAACACCTGTCAGCTCTAGTTTGATTCTTCACCAAAGAGCCCCAGCAAATCAGCATTTTACTGCTTAATTTAAAGAACATATTCATCACCGCTTTCCTTTACAGTGACATCATCAGCCATTTGATAAAAAGCCATCCATAAGTTTGAAATAATCGGGCTGAACATAATAATCTACCCGCTTCCCATTTCTTGCTGAGACCATGTTCCATTTTTAGAAGAACAGTATACAAAAGTTTATTCTCTCCGCCTGGCATAATCGCTTCTTGATAACTCTCCTGACCGCTCTCTTTTCCATCTATGATTAAATGTCCCTAGCTCAAGCTCATCCGTGCTTTTATCATAGAAGGTCTCGCTCATCGTTTGAGTTTTATTGGAACCATCTACAGTGATAGATAATTTCACCTTCATTTTCATTGAAGTTAGATCTTCATTCGCAGTTTCTGCTTTCTCCAAGAGTTCTTCAATATCGTCAGAAGAAGTATTCTTTTTGGCTCTCACGGGAGCTATTCTCCAGTCTCACCCTGATTCTTTTGAGAATGCTTCTGCCCAATCAAGCTACAAGCACCTAAACTAAGCGTCAGCAAGGCTGTGAAAGTGCCATAAAGGTAATCTTTTGAATTTTTCATGAGTCTTCCTCCTTTGAGACATGGATAGGAAAGATAAGCATTCAATCAGCACACAATGTTTTATTGACCGAAATGCTAGCTTTCATATCTACAGTCAAATCACTAAAAAGCAAATCGCTTCTTAGTGAAAACAAGTTTATCTGTTTATTATACCATTTTTGTTACCGTCGCAAACAAAGCAAAAAGGCTGAACATTCAGCCTTACTTGCTCTTCATAATCGGAACCGTCCAAAGTTCTGTTCCATAAGTGCAGGATTGCCTGGTTGATGAGACCTTATCAGCCTGCTGGGTTGAGACTATTCCATGGCTCCTTGCCGATACGGCTGACCAATTCAATCTTTCCCTTAAGCTGGGACAAATGCTGGCGCCCCTGCTCAGAAAAGCCTAAAATGTGGATTCCTGACGGAAGCTCTTCTGCCTAGCTCCGACTAGGATATAGGGTCAAAAAGACGCCTGACTCGTAGCCTTGGTATAGCGCTTTGGTTGCCACCTGTTCAACTAGCTCTTCTATGGTCTCCACTGCTTTTCAGGCCTCTCGTATCCTAACAGCGGCAATTCTGATTGACCTGATAAAAGTTTGTCAAATCCGGACGGGTCACTATCTGGTAACGGAGATGGAAAAATTCGACCAGGTCTGTGAGGGCCATTTCCAGCAAGTGATGGGCTGGGGTGAATTTTCTTGAGAAAGTCTGGCTGATCAGATTCTGACGAAGGGCAGTTGCAGAGGCAAATTCTTGATTAGCTGATAAGGAATGGTAGCCAGCCCTCCTGGCGTTGAATTGAACACAGTTTTATAGCCTTTTCCCGCCACAGCCTTGGCATGAGGGCCAAGCCAAGATATGAGTTGGGAGTAGAGCCTGAGAGAATTGAGCCCTGCAAACTCCTGCCACATGGCCTGGAGTCTTTTGAGGGATAGGAGAGGGAATCAGGCAGCCAGCTGCAGATAAGCCTCCATCTGCTCTGCCTGTTTTCACCATAGACCTTGGAAACACTCTCATAGTCAACACTTCCTCAGTTCCAAACATTAGATGATCAATGCCCAGTCTCTCTAAGATGTCTACTGCGCCCTTAGCGAAAAAGTCTGCCGCCTGAACGCTGACTAAGAAAGGCAACTCAGGGACCAGATCCGCTCCAGCTTCCAAAAGCCATCTGTGCCCGAGTCCACTTGTCACGATAACCGGCTCCCTCGCTGAACAAAATTACCACTCATAGTGATAATTTTCAGACCAGAAGCCTGCTCCAGCGAGATATTTGTGCCCATATGAAAAGGATTAAACTCTGCGATAATACCAGTAACTGTCATCTCATTTCTCCGCCACAAAGAACCAGCGAGCGCTCTTGTCAGTTGGCTCCTTGTCCTCAAAGTCCGCATAAACCTTGACATTCTTAAAGCCAGCCTGCTCTAGCAAGATATCATAGGTCAGAATCTCATGGGTCAGCTCCTCATGCACCTCATCATGGCGCGTGAAACGCCCATCCCTCGTCTTGGACAAAGAAAGGTCAGCTCATGCACGATGGAATGAGGCGGTTCGTCCGCATAAGAATCCCAGACCATAGCAAAGGTTTCAGCATTTTTCATGATAAGAATAGCCTGGAAAAACCTCGTCAATCTGGTAAATTGAGGTGCACATCAAAGATAAAACGACCGCCCTCATTTAGATGCTGGTGAGACTTGGTGAAAACCTGACCGACATCAACTTCGTCCTCCATATGACAAATTGAGTCTGAATAGCAAGTCACCAAATCAAACTGACCAACGTCCCTCAAATCCAGCATATTGCCCTGGACAAGGGTATGTCAAAACCAGGCCTCTGCTGCGTTTCTCTGCCAAATCCAGCATTTCCTGACTGAGGTCCCAGCCCCGTCACCTCAAAAACCAGCCTGCTTAAAATAAATAGACTGAATGCCCGTTCACAGGCCAGCTCCAGCAGCGCTTTTCTTATCCTTGGGAAAATGACGCAGGCTGAAATCCGTCCACTTCTCGTACAAAGAATCATCCATAATCGCATCGTAAACCGACGCGAAGGTTTCATAAGTTGCCATACTTTTCCTTTTCAAAAATAGCCAGCCAGCAGGCTGACTGAGCTAAATTCTGCTTTCTGCCTGGGGCAAAAATCACTTATTCTTTTCTTCAATGAGGCTGCAACATCCACCTCAGTTGCTTCGTGCCAGAGTTTTTTCAAGGTTATAGTGCTTGCATCTCCTCAGAAAAGACATGACGACCACCACCCAAATCTAAGGTACCCAGCCATCAGCTGCATCTCCCTCAACATGTCCAGCAGAAACACCTGCTTCAGCAGCTTTCTCACGGATATTTTCAGCGACCGCATCCAGCTGACGACTGTTCATCGAGCTAACGATGACAAAGTAATCTGTCACAGTAGTCAGACCTTGCGAGGTCCAAAAGCTACAATATCTTCTGCACGCTTTTCATCGGCCGCCTTCACGACCAGTTCCAATAATTCTTGTTCTTTCATGGTTCCTCTTTAATTAAAAATGTTTTTGTAGTCTAGAACATCCGTAAAACGTCCGTCCCAAATTTTTGGTAAAAGTATTTATTTTTTCTGCCGAAAAGCCTCTTCTCCATCAAAAGTTGTAAAAGCACCTTCTGGAATGATAAGTTTATAATCAAATTCAAATCCAACTTTAACTGGTGCATCACAATATTCCGTCTGCATTCCATAAAAACTAGACGACCAATATCTTCTTTATCCAAGTAATCCTTCAAACCTGTCTCTTTAAATATACTATTATAGCTTTTTTTCTGAAAGACCTTTTCGTCTGACTTCCGATTTAAGAGAGGAGACAACTGCCAGTCTTCAATCACAGTCTTCTGGATTTTTCAATATGCTGAATATAGATAATTTCAACACCTTTACTCCTAGCCTGATGCTGCAGAGAAATTTTATCCATCATTTTATCAGACTGAAAACCTGTCTCCACTAAGATATTTGCACATCTATAATGATTAGAGCTGTTTTCATTCTTCATTTCCTTCAAATATCCTACAAAGGCATTATAAGTCTCCAAGGTCTGCGGATAGATGGGCATTCCTTTGGAGCCAATGCTCTACTGTCCTTGCTGTTTCGTGAGCCACAGCGATTGAGCGACCGCTGAGCTGAGCTCTCTGGCCTTGTCCACTCTGGAAAATCTCGGTTGTACTCGATATGAGTCAGCGACATAGACCACCTTGTCCAGCTCTGAGACATGAGTGCTACTCCCCACTGTATGAATCTCGATGGCTCCGGAGAATCTCTGCATCTTCGATGCCTAAATCTTCCTGAATCTTGTAAATGCCACCATGCCATGCCAGACATTAGTGCCCCAGTTTTTTCAGGTCAGGATCCAGCTGGTAGTTTGTCAATCAAGACTAGAAATTCCTCATCCGAGACCTTTTTAGCATAGTCGTGTAGGAGTCTGCCAGACCCTGCTTTTCGACGTCAAGACCAAGCGCTCCGCTAACTCACGGCAGCCTTTTTCCACCCAGACAATGCCGCAGGCGCTTCTCTGGCATGACTGTTTCCATCTTAGCTAGCGAGGCCTCGCGGCTCATGCGGATATAGCTTTCATGGGTCATAGGTAGCTCCTCTTTCTCAATATAGTCTAAGACTGGCTGAGGCAGCAGGAAATTAGGAGTCCGTCCCTGAGCCAGAAAATCCCGCACCATACTGGAGGAAATATCCATAAGGGGCACATCCACCCAGATGACAGGGTAAGAAGTCCCCGCCTTGTAGCGCAGTCGCTGAACACCGACAAACTGAACCAGCTCAACCAGCTCATCAATCCGGTACCACTTGGGAAGATAGTCCACCATATCCGCACCGATGATAAAGTAATAGTCCGTATCTGGATGTTGTTCTGTCAGGAGCTTCATAGTGTCGTAGGGTATAGGAAATCCTGCGCTCCAGCTCAATGGTTTCAATTCCCTGGGCCTTCAATACCCTCAATAGCCAGCTCCAGCATTTTCAGCCGATGCTGTTCATCAATGGTCTCTTTCTTGTCCACATGGGGTGGCTCGTACTCTGGCATGAGTAGGACCTGATCCAAGCCCAACTGTTGCCGGACCTGATCCGCCACGACCAAATGAGCATTGTGGACAGGGTTGAAAATTCCCACCTAAAAATGCCAATCTGCTTGCGTTTTTATCTTTAACTTCTGGTTCTAAATCCACCTTGGTAAAGGGGTTAGTAATTCAATAGCCATAGGCTGACATCTCCATGAAATTTTTCCTTAAATTTTGCTTGACTTTTGACAGAGGTTTGCGATTTTTCCTTTTTACTGGACTGCTTGTAGAGAATCAAGATCCAGCCAATCTTCTGCACTGTATCCTCCGATCTCTTCTTCCAAAATCTCCTGCGACCTCGTGAATATTTTCATCCGTATTCTGCAGGCACTGTAGCCTTAATCAACTCTCGCGCGTCCAGTGCCTGACGAACGCTGGTTTTTGATTTGGTCATTGAGTCCATTTTCCCCAATCTGAATGATCGGCTTGAGACTATGTGCCTGACTACTGAGAAAGGCCCGTTGTTTTGATGTTAGTGTCATGCTTCTATAAGGCTTGAGATCAGTTAGGACCTGCTTTTCCCCGCTCATGTGGCCTTTCCTTCCTTATTTTAAGAGATTTATTCCCCTTGGTTTTTAAAATAATTAAAGATAGCTTTCAGTGACAACCGCACACCCTCTGGCGCCCAGCCAGCCACTCTGGCAGGGACCACTGACTCGAATCCAGCAGACCAGAAGACGATGTCTGTCTTGTCCTTGATGGTAGATTCATGCTTGACCAAGGTTGGAAATTCTTTCTTTTCCTTGCCAACTGGCAGCGTAAGAGACTGCCGACATGTTTGTCATAAAATTTCCTAGCACCTTGCAACTTGGTCGGTGGAGCTTTAAGCTCATTATCGCAAAATAAGCTGTGAAGCCCTGCTTTGTCACCTGCCACAAAAATCGAAACGGCCTAAACCACCCAAAAGAGGTTTTGCTCAGGATTGAGCTGGTAGGTTTGAGGTTTGATTTCCTTCTTGGGACTGATGTGTTGAGATTCTTAGCAGAAAGATAGTGAGCCATCTGGTGACGATGGATAATGCCCAGTGTATCACAGATATGACTGCCGTCTGCCAAAGATCTCGATTTTTATCCAGAGTTGTGCGCCGGGAAGCGCAGAAGTCGTAACATATCCTTTTCTCGCCGTGATTTCTTGAATAATGGCGTTAATCAAGAAGTGGACTTGCCCATTGGTCACGCCGACCACATAAACATCACGCGCCCTTTACGACAGTGCTCAATCTTGTCAATCAAGTTCTTGATGGCCTGCTTGTTCTGAGCAGAGGTCAATACCATCGACTGGACGCAGGCCTTCTTCGTGAGCAGCTCCGTCAGCCATTGGGTCACCTTGCTATCCTTGACCGACTTGAGCAGAATGTCCTTTTCTGTGCCGACCAAGAGAACATCGTTTCCAGCAACAAAGCAGGCAGGCCGGGGATGACCGAGCCATTAAAAGTCAAAATATCGACAACATTGACGACCAAGGCGTCGCTATCTCCAACCTCATGGCGCAGAAGTCGCAGAAAGTCACTCATCCGTCAGCTGAACGTCGCTGATTTCATTATAATGGCGCGAAGTGAAACAACGCTGACAATAGAGTTCGCCTGTCTCCCAAGCCTTTTCTAGAGCTGACTGAGGCGTGTAGCCCAGCTTGCCCCTTATCTTCTGTCTGAATAGTAGCTCCGCAGCCGATACAGAGAAGTTCTTCCATGCTTAAATTCCTTTTTTGTATTGAATTGGGCCGTATGTTACCAGTGATTTTCTTGAGCACACGGCGTTCACGCGCCCGATTGATCTGAGTCTTGATAGAGTCGTGCTCAACCAGTGGTTTGACCAAAATCGAACGAATCCCAGCCGATGAGCAGCCCGAATATCCGTCATGAGCTGATCGCCCACCATGACCACTTCATTTTTCAAAATGAAAAAGCGAGCGCTCGATCAATGCCCCAAGTGAAGGGTTTCATCGCCCAGTAGACATAGTCAATTTCAAACTTTTCAACAGCCCGCTTGACCCGTTTTTGGTTATTATTGGACACCACGATAATCCGAATGCCTGCATCCCGCAAATCATGGAGCCACTTCTTCATCTCTGGGGTCCCGTCAGGATTATTCCAAGCAATCAGGGTGTTATCTAAATCCACCAAAACCGCTTTGATACCCTGTCTTTTCAAACTCTCTACTGTCAAATCGTAAACTGCCTCGATCGCAAAATCGGGCATATAATCTTCAATCGCCACATCTCTCTCCAAAAATTCGTATTCTCATTATTATAGCATAAATGGGCTTTTTAGCACTCCTGGTCCCTATTTCTTCTAGAGCGAATGGGTGATGTTTACTTTTCTATTTTCAAACAAGTAAAACAGCTCCCCAAGCAGGAAGCTTCATTTAAAATGGGCAAAATTCATGCTCATAAGACCACTATCTATCGCTCTCTAACTTTTTCATAAAATTTTTGAAGATTTTAGAAATAATACCGCGTAACTCTCTGCTTCATCTTTTGTATGAAGAACCTTCGAAAATTTCTGAAGATCCTTTTCTTCATCACCAGGGGGCAATGCGAGATGATCAACAGATTGCCATTCACCATCTTTCTTCTGTCAGCCTACTAAAGAGCAACTAAAAATGTTTCCCTCTATATGGCTACACGTGCAAGAAATACGCTGTATCACTCAAAAAGACCATCGTGATATTGAGGATTAGCTTCTGCAAACAGTATAACATCTTCTTTCTTAAGTTCTCCATCAACACTAGATAAAGGGTTGCTCATCTTCAATCTGAAGCTCATTTCTACTGGAAAATAACCAAAAGGATTGGCTATAACTTGAATCTGGACTCATAATTTTTGTCATAGCTATTCTACAAACTCTGCGACTCCTCCCAAAAGGAACAAGGAGAAATAACTAACTATAAATAGTAAAAAGTACATTTTTCGAAATATACGTAAAAAGATTAAGAAAGAAATAATTAAAAATAATACAAAAGAAAAATAATTGATGTGAGGGTGGAAAAATGTTCTTATGAGATTCTCATATGCAATCTCCCACAATTTTTGATGATATAAGTTTTAGAAAATTCTTCCACTATAACTCTCCTCTTACGCATTTTTGATTTTGAACGATTATTTGAAAACTTATGGTTTACTAATTACATCATTATATCATCTTTGAGGCTTTTTGGCACCTTCAGCCTCAAGAGTTACAAAAGGAAAAAGATGATATTATAGTGGTGATAGTATAAATGTCCTGGAGGTTTGTATGGAAGAAAAACAGGCAGATGAAGCTGTTTCCCTCTTTTTGCAAAGATTATCAACTGGTCGTCCGCCATTGAGTGCTCTAGGAACGGTGGTTTTTGTCTTTGGGCATATTTCGCAGGCATTCTCCAGTCCAAGAAACTCTCTCAGCCTTTATCCAGCAGGCAGGTGTCTGGGGACCGCCTCTCTTTTCTCCTGCAGATTCTGCAGACGGTCGTGCCCATTATCCCTGGCGCCCTGACCTCTGTCGCTGGCGTTTCTCATTTACAGCCATATCGTCGGCACCATATATCACTATATCGGCATTGTCATTGGCTGCGCCTTAATATTTTATCTGGCGCGCACCTACGGTCCGGCTTTTGTTCAGTCTGTCGTCAGCAAGCGTACCCTATGATAAATATATCGGCTGGCTGGATAAGGGCAACCGCTTTGAGCGCTTCTTTATCTTCCATGATGATTTGGCCCATCAGTCCAGCTGACTTTCTCTGCATGCTGGCCGCCCTGACCAATAAGATGACTTTTAAAAAGTACATGTTGATTATCCTTCTCTGCAAACCTATCACTCTCGTCATCTGTACCTACAGATTCAACTTATATCATTGATTTTTTCTGGAAAATGGTCTCCAAATGAAAAGAAGTTGAATTGCACGCACCCCCAAAAGTTAGAAGGAAAAATCTAACTTTTTGGGGGTTTAAATGAAACTAACTTATAGAGGATAGTTCGAATCTATGAACTAAGAAAACAAGGAATCAGCTTTGAAAAGCGACTTTCAGAAAAATATGGAATGAACCTTTCAAAACTTTTGACATCCCAACCTCTTTTCTAAAACTTGCTTATTACAGCACAAACCATAAGAAAAAATCAGCCAGTTTTTGACTGATTTTCGTCTCATGATTAAGCAAAAGATTTTTATTCAGCGTGCAAAATCTTGATCTGCGCCTTTGTCCTGAGTCAGCTCGATAAAGCCTTCTTGCACAATATCCTCTAGCTTAATCTTCTTGGTCACAAGCTTGTCAGCAGAGAAATAGCCCTGCTCATCGCTCCAGCACCTTAGGGAAAAATATGCCGGTGGCTGATAATGCCCTTAAGCGATTTCTCTTGAATGGCAAATTCATTTGGATTAATGTTAGCTTCTCGTTCCCAGATAGAAACTACCATACATTCTCCAGCCTTGTGGACATGCAGCCAAAGCATGTCCCAACTAACCGGCACCCCAGTCACTTCATGAGACACATCTGCCCCGCCACCAGTTAAACGCTGAATAGCAGCTACCACGTCTCGCCTGTCTTCTGGTCGCACAATGATGGCTCCCAAGCTCCTCGTAGCCCAGCTTGGCGCTCTGGAGATAACTCAACACCATAAATCTTAGAGGCACCAGCTGCTCGATAAAGCCTCAACTATCAAGAGTCCGATTGGCGAACCGAAGACCACCGCAGTATCGCCCGTGCTTAAGAGCTGACTGACGGACCGCGTAACAACCACAGCAGCTGGTTCTGTCAGGCCGCCTGCTCATAGCTAAGACTGTCTGGAACTTTGCGAACAATGTCTCCGTCAAAACACAGTATTGCGGCAAAACCACCGTCTGCAGCCAAACCGACAAAGTTTGGGATTGGGGTCCAGATTATAATCACCGATAAGATTATGCTTAGCCAAAATGGGCTCAACTGTCACCCTGATCGCCAACCTTGACCGTGTCACACTTTGCTGCCGACCTCAACAATTTCCCAGCAAACTCATGTCCCAAAAGTTACAGGCGCTTTTTCTGGCAGAGTAGACATGCTCTGTTTCTGTCGGAATAAAAATCGGTCCGTCCAGATATTCATGTAAGTCAGTTCCACAGATTCCTGTATACTTGACCGCAATCTCCAACCTGATGCGGTTGGACTTCCGGTACTATCCACTTCTTCTAATACGGGCATCTTTGGCGCCATACCAACGCGCGGCATTCATTTTTGCCATAAAGCATACCTCGCTTTTATAATTTGTTAGCTTTGTGTAAACCCTTTCAGAAATCTTGTCAAAAAGATTAACTACATTTTCAAAAAAATAGCATACAAAAACCAGCATCAGCTGGTCCTGAGACTTATTCTGCAATTTCTAGCCGAGTAAAACGGAAAAGAAAACATTAAAAACAATATAAAGAATCAGAGTCACTGCGAGCAGTCCGCCAAATAGAAAAGCAACCACTAAAGGTTCTAAACAAATGAAACATTAGTAAAATTTGTTTCAATCAGCAAGTTTGTCCTGCTTTAACTGTCACTGGCTTGGTTTTCATAGAGAGCTGCTCTACACGAACAACAACTTCTTCCCCTCAATAGGAAGACAGCCTCATCACCATTCTTAATTGCGCCCACTTTCTGATCATCTAATAAAGATTGGAAACTTTCCAATAATTCAAACAAAAACCTGTCCCACGTTTCACTTTGATTTCCGACATAAAAGACTCCTTTGTAATTATTTTAACATAGAAGGTAAAAAGAAGATATAAAATTTAACAGAATCTATGGTAAAGACTAAAACCAACTGTTCCCCATTTGAGATTTTCTTTATTAACTGAATCCTGAGTGTGCAGTTGAAAACTCGCTTTAATTTCTGAATCGATTTGATTGTTACGGAATCAATCGTTTTCTTGGTTTTTCACCGATTTCCTTTACTTCTTTATCAAACCCCTTAATAATACGAGCTGTTGCTCGATTTTTATGCAGGAACATATAAAGTACGGATAGAGTGCTCTTTCCAAGTCTTTTCGATTTTTACTGTAAGCTTCATTAGATCGTAATTAATCCATCCCCCAATCGTGAAAGCTCCATGTAGCTATCTTCTACATCCCTTACTATTGGGATATTGTCTCTGCTCAGTACCGTTGAGTTCAGAGACTATATTACCTATGTTATCCAGTGTATCTGAGGCAAAAATCATAAATTCCATGCCAACATCTTCAAATAATCCATCAATTTTTCCTCCTGTTCCTCATCTGTCAGGTATGATTTTAACTCACTAGAAAGTTGCACAATAACCCTCTCTTGTTTTCGATATTCTACATATCTATCTTCTAAGTCATTATATTCTCTTTCCAGCTCGTGTCATGAGTCAAAAACTCTTCTTCATTCACCATCCTATATCGTTGATGTTTCTACTACCGCCAGCTTCAAGCATGTCCTCAGTCGCATCAGGCATTTTTGAATAAGCTGATAACACAATGGAATATTTTTTCATCAAATTTTTGATTCAGACCCTTATTAAACTCATTCAATAACCCCATTTGGTGTCCAGGTCATCCTTGGACTTTCTAAACTTATCATTAATCTTATAGAGCTCTTCTTGGGCATCCACTAGCTTAGCCCTAATCTTACTCCACTTATCCATGAGCAATTAATCCTTGTAGTTCTGTATCTTTTTGAACAATTTGTTCAACCCCTGCCTTAATTTTTGTCTCCAAGTCTACAAAAGAAGTTGCAATCGTATCTGCATTTGATTTAACTGATTGACAATGACTATCCACCGCTTCTACGTGTAGAGCTATAATTCACGCCACTTTCGTTATAGGTTTGCTTGACTTCATCGGGAGAGAGGATGAAGCCAAAAGGTACATCATCAAGAGTATCGTACAATGCTTTGGCCTTCTCAACAGCACTTGTCACTTTTGCTTCTATAAAGGTGATAGCTGCTGTTGAGGCAGTAGATAAACCATAGCGACGACCAACGCTTGCTCAGAATCTGGTAGCAATTGGTTCTGCCTTGGACAATCCATTTGGAGAACCCGTACCGATATCATTGACTTTGAATCGTTCTTTTTTACTTTGAACGCCCTTTAATTTGACTTGAGTACTTCTTTCGACGTTCTCTATAGCAATAGTAGACTGTTCAATCTTCTGGATATCACCACTAACCGCCCTCAAATCACCCATTAAATGACCACCTGAATGTGGAATATGACATATTCATCACCAAATAAACTCCACAAAACGATCAGACCATTTATTAAAAGAGGATCTTGCTCTGTTGTGACGAGTCACACTTCCTAAACTGAGCTTTGTCACTTTCTATCTCAGCTATATTTTTGCGGAAGCGAAGTGCTAACAAAGGATTACCTATGAGTCCATTCCCAATAACTGCTACCTGTAGGAACATAGAGGAGCTGAGTTATAGACAATGGTTTTAGGAGCATTGTATTTCAGAGCTACACATGAGCAACATTCCCTCTAGTGAGTGACCTGTCAAGATAACATCTTCTGGAGTTCAGTTGTTCTTTTAGGACATCCTCGTAAAACTGATAAGCCGAGCTGTAATGGTGACCGTTTCAACCCCAATACCGATTCCATCTGTCAGGATTGCATCATTTGCCAGTCAGTATCAGGATTGGTTCCTGTATAAGCAATAATGGTCCACTTTAGTATCTTTAGAGCAGCCCCACTGGTTCCTGTATCAGGGTCACGAAAAGCTGGACACATACTCAAAATTCTCGGGCATTGCAGCATTTTCTTGTTTCAGATATTCTCTTAATAAATTGTTGTCCCTTCGAGCTTTAATTCTTGCTTTTTCAAATTCATGAAAGCAATTGAGAGGCATCTAGTGTTGGAATGGTTACATCAAGAGTAACTGTTTTCTTCCCATTTTTACACTCATATTATTTATGTATTCAATACTATAACTTTTCACGCCAATTTTAATTTTGATAGACGTCTCATTAATCGTAAATTCTTGTAGCAATCGTTTAGGATTCCTATCGTTACATTTTACCTAAAGAGGCTTCAATTGAATCATCCCATCTTGATAAACAATTTCACCTGTCGAAATTATTTATGTATGTTCTTTATCATTATCAATGATTACTTTCTTCCATAAATAGTCCCAGTAATTCTTTGAGTCTCAATATTACCCTTTTAACTTTACAGATTGGAACAAAGGTACCCTCCCTTTCCTTGTCATCATAAGATCTTCCTCCAAATACTAAAACCAACTCGAAAACTTATCAAACAGGTCTTAAATTTTTCTGTTGGTTAGAACTTTCTTGAAACTCAACTGCCTTCCCTTCAATAAATTTTGACTACTATTTTAACTACATCAGCTCACATAATCATCCCATTCTCTCCTAATAACATCATCATTACTATTTTTAATTTCTACACAACAAAACCAGCCTCACGGCTGGTTTTCCTACTATTCTATAATTTCTCAACTCTTTCATTGAGCAGTCTTTGTGCTACTTGTGGGTTGCTTGCCCTCAGTGGCCTTCATAAGCTGACCAATCAGTGACAGCCGCATTCTTGTGCCACTTATAGTCATTGATTAAGCTTTTTCGTTGTTTCAAATACTTCTTGGATGATTGGCAGAAGCTGGGCAGGGTCTGAATTTGGATCAGTCCTGCTTTTTGCTATACTCTTTTGCAAGCCACCATTTTTAGCTAGATGAACAAAGACCTTCTTAGCAATCTTAGAAGAAATCGTTCCGTCTGCAATCGAAAACAATCATCTCAGTCAGGTTCTCAGGTGTCAGCTCAATCTCAGAGATGGTCTTGCCTTCGGCATTGAGGTATTGAGCCACTTCTCCTTGGAGCCAGTTAGAGACAGCCTTAGCTCACCACCTGCTAGAGCTGCTTCAAAAGTCTGACACACCAGCCTTGGTCGCTATCAACTGTGGCATCATAGTCAGACAGACCGTAATCGCCCACATACTTGGCACGGCGCTCTTTTGGAAAGAGCTGGCAGGCTGCTGCATGCTTACTCAATCGAAAGCATCCTCAATCTCAAGATTAGCCGTCAGAGCTCTGGGGAGTAACGGTGATCGCTAGACGCCTTAACCCGCATGAGCAGAGTTTCATGAGTTGCTTCATCATAACGACGGGTTTCCTGACGGATTTGACCACCGCTACCGCGGGATTTCAACAGCGCTTTTCTCAAATGCAGACCCTTGCGGACAAAAGTTGAAGGAGTTAAGGTTTTTCAGCTCAGTCTTGTGTACCAAATTCTTCCTGACCGTAAGGACGGATAGAAATATTGGCATCCACCGCATGGAACCTCTTCCATCTTGACATCCGAAATACCCGTGTACTGGATGATTTCCTTGAGGGCAGTCAGATGAGCCTCAGCTTCTTCTGGACTGCGCATATCCCTTCTGATACAATCTCAATCAGCAGCACCCCTTGGCAGTTGAGGTCCACATAAAGAGTAGCCGTCTACCGTGGGTATTCTTTTCCGGCATCTTCTTTCAGGTGGGCCCCGCTCGATACGGATTTTTCTTGGTCGTGCCGTCTTCTAGCTCAATCTCAATCCAGCAATTGTAGCCAATCAGCTCGTCAAAGCTGAGAGAAATTTGATAAAGACTGTGAGTTGTCCGGATAGAAGTAATTCTTGCGGTCAAAGTGCATTTTGGTGAGATGTCCATGTTTCAAAGCCAAGAGCCGCCTTGATGCCGTGAGTCGTTGACACCCTTGTTCATAGCAGGCAGAACACCAGGGAAAGACCAGTCAATGATATTGGTGTTGGCGACGCCCGGATCTTCACCGAAAGTGAGCTGGAGCCGTGAGAAGATTTTTGTGGTCTTCAATTCAGCTTGGACTTTCCAGTCCGATAACTGTTTCAAAGTTCATTGTTACGCCTCCAGAGATAACTGGCTGCTGTTTGTGGTAGTCAGTCGTCGCTTCCAAATGCTGCGGCTGCCTGATGAGATGGTCAGCTTCATCAGTGGTTCCCAATCAGTTGCAAAGCCGACAGAAGACCGGCTGCAAAGCCAGCTGGGATTGAAATGCCCGGCAGGCCGATAGTTGACTGGAATGGTCAACAGGTCAGCCAGATGCATGCCCACTGGATCTTGGTTTTGACTGCCCAAGTCATAAGCTTCGTTGGTGCAGTTGGACCTAAGATCAAATCATATTTCAAAAACCTTGGCAAAATCCTTGCCGTCAGGTCCGAACCTGACCAGCTTTCTTGAAGTAGGCATCGTGGTAACCAGATGAGCAGACTGAAAGTTCCCAGCATGATGCGGCGTTTACCTCTTCCTCAAAGCCTTCACTGCGGTTAACTCAGGCATCTTCTAGATTTTCAGTAGCCTTCGCGATGGCCATAGCGAATGCCATCAAACACTTTGCAGGTTAGGCTGACTGGAAAAGCCAATGATATGTAGTAAACAGCCACGCCATACTTGCTGTAGGGCGACTGACTTCTAACTTCAACATTAGGCTCCTAGACTTTCCAAATTAGCTTCGCCGCTGCCAGAGTCGTCCCTTGACCTTACTGTCAATTCCCTCACCCATGTATTCCGCCAGGCGAGGCAATCTTCATGCCCTTGATGTCTTGTCAATCTTGCTGAAGTGAAAGTCTGGTACTGCTTCTTGTGATGATGTAGAGTCCCTTGGGATCATTACCAGAAATAACATTCAAAAAGCTGGGCATTTTTCCTTAACTGTCTGAGAGAAGGTCCAATCTGATCTAAAGAGAAGAACCAAAAAGCAATGAGACCAAAACGGGAAACCCGTCCGTAAGTTGGCTTGAGGGGCCGACTACACCGTTAAAAGGCCGGTTGACGAATAGAACCACCTGTATCTGAACGGTGACAGACGAACCTGACCAGAGCAGCAGCTGTTGCTGAACCACCAGATGATCCACCAGGAACCTTGCTGCTATCCCAAGCATTCTTAGTCGTCTTAAAGGTAAGGTTTTTCGCGGAGCCACCCATGGCGAACTCGTCCATGTTGGTCTTACCAACGTAATCATGTCCTTACCGTAAAGCTTATCCACGCTGGTCGCATCGAAAATCGAGCATGATTATAGAGTATCTTGGGGCAGCCGTCGTTAAGATTCCCTGGTTGAGATATTGTCCTTAACTGCCAGCGGAATTCCGCTCATAAGATTGTCAGCATCAATGCCCTTGGCATCTAGAGCCGCAGCCTGAGCCAAAGCCTCCTCTTCGCTGACAGTAATGAAGCTGTCCACAGCTGCTTCACGTTCTTTGATGTCTGCCAAAGTTGCCTGAGTTAACTCTACTGCAGAAATTTCTTTCTTGACCAGCAAATCATGCAACTCTTCAATGGTCTTGTGATTAAAAAGTCATTGAGCATCTCCTCCGTCATCTAGGATGGCAGGCACTTTGATGTAGCCCGCTCTTTTTCAGGTACATTTGGAAAAAGCTCGTCCCGGTTCCAGCTGGCTGGGCCACATCTTCTCGCATATAGTTGATATTGGCAGCTACATTGGAAGTGAAAGGCACCCTCTGTGTCCACTTCATTGAGTAATTCGACCATGTCGACAATCTTGGTTAAGGTCGTCGCAAACTCAGCCGTTTCTTCTGGTGAGAAAGCCAGTTTTGACAGCTTAGCAACGTGACTTACTTCTTCTTGAGTAATCTTCATCTCTGATTCCTTTCATAAGATATGTGAGCTTTAGCGACTGAAAATAACAATTTCTAAATCTCATCTTTTATTTCCAAGCTTCAGCTCACCTCTACTTTGACAAAGCTAGGGACGCTGATTTGTTGCCATCGCTAGCTCTTTTCTTCTAAAGCTTCTTCCTGCCATTCTTCGGGAATTCGCATCATTTCATTTTACCATATTTCAGGCTAATTCTTCAATTCCAAATGCAGTTCTTTGAGCTGTCTTTGATCCACCAAACTTAGGGCTTTCCAACATGGGGTCCAAAGCCAGTACCATTTTTCGGAAAAAGCGATGACTTGGCGGATATTTTTCTTCCCAGCCAAGATCATAACTAGACGATCAAGCCTAGAGCCAAGCCCCCCGTGTGGCGGGAATCCCGTATTCCAAGGCTTCCAGGAAGAAACCAAAGTCCCGCTCATAGTCTTCCCGGCTCATGCCCAATAGCTCAAACATCGCTTCCTGAGCCTTCCGGTCATGAATCCGTAGACTTCCTCCGCCAATTTCATAGCCGTTTAAGACGATGTCGTAAGCGTGGCTGCGGAATTGGTCTGGCTCCTGTCCATCTTCAAAGATTCCCTGTGTGAAAGGATGGTGCATGGCTTGATAGCGGTTTTGGTCTTCATTCCACTCCAGCAGCGGCCAATCCACAACCCAGAGGAAATGAAGCAGACTTGCGTCAATCAAATCCAAAGCTTTTGCGACTTCTATGCGCAGATGACCCAAAGCTTCCTGAGCCCGTCGCTTCTTAGCCATAACTAGCAGGATGAGATCTCCATCCTTGGCCTCAAAACGTGCTAGTAAATCCTGACTCTCAGCCTCAAAGGTGCTAGCCAAATCTCCAACTAACTGGCCATTTTCAACCTTTAGACTGGCAGAAACGACTGCAGCCAAATTCTTTCATTTCCTGGTAAAAATTACTGAGCTGTTTCTTACTAAAAACACTAGCCGCATCTGGCACACAGATTCCCATCACTTCCTCTTGGTTGTCCAGCTTTCTTGATAAGAAGCGATTCATTGGACTGGCACTAAATCGTCGTCAAATTCTTTAGCTCTAAACCAAAGCGTGTATCTGGCTTATCAGAACCAAAGCGGCTCATAGCCTCTTCATAGCTGATAGTTGGAAAAGCTTCTGTCAACTCTAAACCATGAGTTTTCTTGACAACAGCCTTGAGCATAGCTTCAACCAGACTCTGATTTCTTCCTCGCTGGCAAAACTCAGCTCTAAGTCCACCTGAGTAAACTCTGGCTGACGATCACCTCGCAAGTCTTCGTCACGGAAGCAACGAACAATCTGATAATAGCGCTCAAGGCCAGCTCCCATCAGCAACTGCTTGAGCATCTGTGGGCTCTGAGGCAGCGCATAGAATTGATTTTTAAAGACCCGACTAGGAACTAAGAAGTCTCTAGCCCCTTCAGGTGTTGACTTGGTCAGATAAGGCGTCTCCACTTCCAAAAAGTCCAAACCGTTCAAATATTCCCGAATGGTTGAGGTGACCTGGTGACGAAGTTTGAGGTTATGTGTCATCTTCTCACGGCGCAAGTCAGGTAGCGGTATTTCTGACGCAGGTCTTCCCCAGCCATGGGCATGCTGGTCCAGCTCAAAAGGCAATGCCTTGCTGCTAGCAATAATCTCAATCTTTTTCAGCTCTCAGCTCAACCTGACCAGACTTGATGGACTTATTGACAAAACGCTCTTCACGCTGAACGACTTGCCCCGTCACTGCAATAACATCCTCTTTGCCAATGTCTTCCAGCTTAGCAAAATCTTCAATCTCACCGCCAACGAAGACCTGAAGCAAGCCTTCGCGGTCCCGCAATTCAATAAAGGCTAGCTTGCCGTGATTGCGGATATTGGTCCACCAGCCAGTTGCGGTCATGGTCTGTCCGACCTGCTCTAAACCATAATTTCCGATAAAAAATTTCTTTCATATTCTTTTCCCTCTCAAATCAATTTATAGCTCCGACCTGCTGTTCAGGATATTTTACTATATTTCCCCATCATCTTCACCTGACCTACTGCAAAATAAAAAGCTTTCGTCTATGAAACAGACGAAAGCCGTGATACTCACTGTTATTCGCCGCCCTAAAAAGGCAGCCTCTGAGCTCGTAACGTGAGCGACGTTTGTGCTAATCACAAAAGATTACGAAACATGTTCTTCGGTTTTTGCTTTCTTGGGGCTGCTCTCAGCTATCAGCACTCTCTGTGCAAGTCATGCAAGCCTACTCTGCTTCTCTTTTTACTCTTAAATTGTATCTAGTATAGTCGAGGCCCAGAACATTTTGCAAGTGGTTTAAGGCAAATTTGTGATTTTCCTCTGACAGAGAAAGCTGCAACGGCATCTACAACGAGATCTGATAACCAAGATTATAGGCATCAATCTGCTGTATGCAGGACGCAAATATCCGTTAATACTCCTGTCAAAATAACTGTATCTACCTTTCTTTTCCCGCAATCGAATATCTAAATCCGTACCGGAAAAGGCAGAATAATGGCGCTTATCCATCAAAAGACCCGAGGTCTGTGATGCTTGTCATATCAGCCAAAGAGACCATAAAAGATTACGACCACTGGTCCCTTTGATTGTGAGGCGAAATAGCTGCTTTCTGGGTGAAAGGCATCATCTCATCATGGGCATCAATGGCAAAAGAAGATATAATCTCCTCTGTCAAAAAGCCGCTTTTAGTCACTTGGCAATGGCTTCGAAATTGCCTGTGCTGGCGCTCCTGCTGTCAACTTGCCCTCATCTGCGACAAAATCAACTGTATAATCAATGGAAATCAGTGCTTTTAGCCATAATAGTCCTCTCTTTTAATTTCATCAAAGACATCCGAATAGAACTTTCAAATAAGTTCCTTTCATCCCCAGCGAGCGGCTCAATAAATCCCAGCACTTTTCAGCTTGCGCAGGCATTAACAATCACTGAACGGGTAATCCCAATGCGATCCAGCAATGACAGATGCAGTCAGCTGGCCTTCATTGCCATTGAAGCTCGCCCAAAATTGCTGAAACAGCTCTCAGTTCTGAGTAAGAATAGAGTATTGACTGCCATGGTCACTGCCGTCCGGCGGCGTATATTTTTCTCATCCTCTTCCCGCTGGAAGTTAAGCAGCTGGATACCAACCACTGTGCTGGAAATCTCAACCAAAATCAGATCATCGTCCGCCAAAATTCCTTGTCATTCGCCAGATAATCAATGAGCCCCAAAGCGAATCCCCGAAACATGAATGGGAGCAATGGTAGTCAGGCCATCTGAAAATAATCCTTGGTCTCTACCGGAAAAATCGTCCAAATCATGCGTAACCGGTAGATTAGCCTCCGTTTCATAAACCAGATTGGCTTCTTGAACATACTCCTCTGGGAAATTCTTATCTTGGAAAAAAGCTTCCACACGGTCATTATTGGTCTTATATCGCATGAAATAGCCTAGTAAACGTCCTTTGCTGTTGATAATGCAGGCATTGCAGTGGATAATATCAGCCAACTGACGCGTAATAGCATTATAGGGCAAATCTTACCATCTGCTCTTCCGAGCGCTTCCAGAATAGACGTAATTTTCGTGTTTTTCTAGTAAATCGGCCATATTTTTACCTCATATTTATTAGCTTCATTGTAACATAAAAAGCAGTGAAATTTCAATAATTATCTGAAAATTTTTGTTGACAATTACATACAATTACATACAATTACATACAATTCTATAATATCAGTACTTTATAAGCCTTTTTATTTGACCTTTTCTTAGCTTTTATAGAGAGAAAAACAGTCAATTGACTGTTTTTATTTTTCTCTCTCTCCAGCTAAATAACAGGTAAAACTAGCAGAAATAAGAATAATCCCACTAATCTGATTCAAAATTGATAGCTTCATACCTGTATTCAGTAGAATATACTTTAGAAAACGTTGAATGCTCCTGTCTTCTAGATAAAGATTTGAATCTCTCCTTCAGATTTTTATCTTTCATTGATAAGCTTTGCGGATCATTCAAATTATTTGAATCTAAACTTTGCTGTTTTGATTGGGCTTGCGATTCTAAATTTTCTCAGTTTTGGTCCAAAATTCTTCTAATGGTCATCACGCTCCCTGTGCCTTTTTGAAATTTAGCTGAGCAGATAAACGATCGTAGGTCGCTTGGGCAGCTGCCTGAGCCGCTTTTAGCTCTACCAATCGTTTTCTAGCAGCTGCTTGGACAGCTTCTGCTTTGAAACTTTCTTGCTTCGCAATATCAAGAGCAGCCTTTGCCTTGGAGAGGTTTTCTTCCCGCTTGCTCTAAATTAGCCAATTTTTCTTCCTTCTTCCAAAGACGATTGAGCTGAAAGCTCCGCTTGAGCTGAATCACGTTTTTCAGTCGCAGCAGCTACAGCTGACTGGGCTTTTCTCAATTCTTTTTGTAGAAATTTCATCCTGAGCCTGTACTAAATTATTTTTGAGCGGCGGTAAGTTCTGCCTCAGCTTTAGTAAGTTCTGCCTCTTTTCTTGCTTCTGTCGCCATCTATATTATTAACAACTTCTTGAGGCTTGAATTAAAAGCATCTTTATCAGCTGCTAGTTGCTTCTCTGTATCTTCTACATCTTTTTGAGCCTGTGAAACATCCAATGGCGTTTGACTAGCTTCCTCAAAGGCTGACTGGGCTTGAGTAGCAGCTAATTGAGCTTTGTCATACAGCCGATTGCGCTTCCTCCTTATTCTCGCTTTCATTGATAGCTACTAGAGCTGAATCATGGACAGCTTGCGCTTGAGACAATTTTCTGGATCTGCTGTTCCTGTTTTTCAGTTGTATTACTCTACAATCGGTGTTGCATTGAAATTATTTTTACTAGCAGAACACTTGATCTTCAGAAACCATTGTAAGTGAGCAAACGGTAATATCACTTTCCATTGAAAAATCAACACCTAAATAGTTCTTTTGGCTACCTGTATTTAAAACCAGAAATTGATTTAGCATGCCAGCCACTCATATCCAGTATACATAAATTCGACCAAAGAAGAATAAATGTCATGTTTCTCTATCTGCTACAGCTCATTTTGTTTAGCTTTTATTAGCTCTCCAAATATAAGCATTTTCTATACTGAACACCTTGTTGTTCTTGTTCAGAACTAGTTGTTATTAGACCCTATTCCTTGCTACGATTAATTCCCCAAGCATCATGATGGTAACGATTCATCATCCAAGACCAATTATCATTTTTGTACTCACGGGCTGCCTTATCAGCAAAATCAAGTGGAAGGAGTAGCAACAGTCTCGCCAGTCCCCATCTGCGCACTGAATTTGATTGATTAATTCAGAAGCGAACTGAGAAAGTTGCAACCGCATCATAAGGTATATTATTTGTATCAATCAACGTCTGGCTATCAGTAGGATCTGCCACTGTAATTATTATAAGACTTCGCTTTGTCATTCACAGCTTTCAAAGTTTTCTTCAATTTGACTGATTTGTGACTGAGGTATTAGGATCCGCTAGTTAGCTGAAAAGCGAAATATACTCAGGGTCATATAAAATGTGTTCTTGTTATTTTGAGTGGCGATACTTCCACTATTATTAGCAGCTTTCGCAGCATTTGAGCCGCTACGCTGTTTCTAGCTCAGACTGAGCTTTCTATCTGCTCGAGCTTTGCCACCATGCTCTTTTGCTTTAGTTGCTACACCTCATCATCGGCCTTACTCTTATTCGTTTGCTGCTTGCTAACTTTCTGTCGGTCATTTTCTGATTGATTAACTTTTCTAGATTCTGCTTTGCTTTATCCACAGCAGCCTGACTTGCAGAGACTTTTCTCTTTGGCATTTTCAAGATTAGTTATTGCATCAGAATTAGAAATTGTTAGAGCTGTCTTTGCTGCATCAACATCACTTTTAGCTGATTACTAGATTCTGCTGTAGCTACTTTCTCTTGTGAAGCTGCAACAGATTGAGCTACTTGTCTGCTCAGACTGTGCTGCTCTAACTCATTCTGACGGTTTTGCTAACTCGGTGGGCAGTTTTTGAACCTAAACTCCTTAGACTCAATACTTCTTGAACTAAAGCTTCAGGAGCAGATTGAACAACTGATTCTGCTGTTTCAATATTTTGTTGAGCTTCCTGTAATTGATTTCTAGCCACAGCTACGGCCTGATCATGCAGCAGTTTCTGCTTCTGGACCTCTACTGTTACCCGATTGGCCTGATCAAGGGCAGTTTTTGCAGCTTCTACTTCACCTTGGGTCTCTGAAGTGAAGTATGATTCTCGCGTTTTGCGCAGTCGCATCCTCTGAGGAAGAATTTTCTTCCACTAACTGATCGGCTTTAACACCTTTTAGCAAAAATTGATAGAGCAACAGCTCCCATCGACAATGCACTGAGCATCTTTTTAAACATAAAATGTTCTCCTTTATTTTTATCATAGAATAATAAATGAGGAATAATTTTACCACGTTTACGTTTATTGCAAAAAGATGTCAACTAAGACATTTGATATTAGGATAATTAGTTAAAATGTCATTAAATTGTCATGTCTTTCTCTTATAAAAAGCCCGTCATGAAATACATACTTTGTCCAATTTTTGCCAATATTTGGCTCAGCTAACAAAAGGTACATATCTTTTACAATTTAAAGACGAAATAAAATAAGATGAAAGCTACTCTCGAGCTACCTATCTATAATATGTGTGCTTAAACTATGCGATATTGGCACAAGGCGCGTCATTTTTCTTGGATTTGAGCTGGCTCATCTGCTCATGACGCAGATAAACGATGTCGGAAATGATCTGGGTCTTTCCAGTTGAAAGCCTCGTCCATGGACGAGAAGGACTTTTTTCCTGCTTGAGGAAATTGAGCACAAACTGCTCATCATCGTCGATATGATACATGTTCCGGTCAATTTTCGGGAAAATATGAGACCAGCTTTTAGGTTTTTACAGCTGACAGTCCCTGGGATGTCCTGAATAGCCTGATAGATGAAATTACGCTGTTCATAGATACGACCACCTGGCAAAAGCAGTTCATCCACAGATTGGTGACCGCCAAGGAGGTTTGGACGACTTGCTGAGCCAAGACATTGGAGCACAGCGCATGTTGGAGAGCATGTTTAACCCTTCGATATAACCCTTAACATGATGTTTAGGTCCCAGATAGCACCATCCAGCCAACACGGAAGCCTGCGATTCGGTCGCGACTTGAAAGACCATTCATGCTGACACAGAAGATATCAGGAGCCAGACTAGCTACAGACGTATGGACATTGCCGTCCATCACCATGCGGTCATAAATTTCATCCGCAAAGATAATGAGATTATTTCTGACGAGCAATTTCACTAATTTCCCAGCAGAAGTTCCCTTTAGGATAAAGCGCTCCCGTTGGATTGTTAGGGTTGATGATAATGATAGCCTTGGTATTAGATGTGATTTTTGACTTGATATCGTCAATATCTGGATACCATTCTGCCTGCTCATCACAGACATAGTGAACAGCATTCCCACCCAGCCAGGACTGACTGCTGCCGTCCAGAGTGGGTAGTCCGGCATTGACACCAGCACCTCGTCCCCATCATCCAGCAAGCCCTGCATGGACATGACAATCAGCTCGCTGACGCCATTTCCCAGATAAATATCATCAATATCTACATTAGGAAAATTCTGCTGGCAGTACTGCATGATAGCCTTTACGGGCTGAAAAATCCCTGGAGTCAGAGTAACCCTCACTGTCACGCGCATTCATAATCAAATCATGAATGACCTCATCCGGAGCGGTAAAACCAAATTCAGCCGGATTTCCCTGTATTGAGGCGGAGAATCTTTTTCACCATTGGCCCGCATGCGCATAGCTTCATCCAAAACCGGACCACGAATATCATAGGCAACATGTTCCAGCTTGCTGGACTTGTCAAATTCTTTCATTCTTATTTTTCCTCTATTCATCAGAATGTTATCATTATACCACCAGAAAAAGCGATTGACAACAAAAAAATAAGCTCACTTTTCACGCGATTATGAAGCGATTTATAAGATAAAGAGCACTATTCCTTTTCTAACCCCTCAAAGTAAAGGAATCTTTTTCTGCTTGCAATTTTCTGACAGCATTTCCATTTTATCTTTACTTTTTTTCTGAAAAGGGTTACAATAGAAACAAGAAAATAGTTGCAAATCACTCGGACGTTATGGACTGATTGATTTTTGGTCAGCCCAATCATTCTGTAGAATGATGCGACGTCCTTGCCGACCATTTTTAGAGGAGGTAGCTCTATGACTCAGAAATATGAAAACATTATGGTTGCTGTGGATGGTTCTCACGAATCCGAACTAGCCTTTGAAAAGGGCGTTAACGTGGCTCTCCGAAACGGCTCTCGTCTCACCATCGCCCACGTCATTGACACCCGGGCTTTGCAAAGTGTCTCAACCTTTGATGCAGATGTCTACGAGGACTTACAAGAAGATGCCAAAAAGCTGACAGCTGAGTTGAAAGAAAAGGCTCAAAAATCCGGTGTCAAGTATGTTGACATTGTCATTGAGATGGGCAATCCCAAGACTCTCTGGCAACAGATATCCCAGAAGAGCACAAGGTAGATCTGATCATGGTCGGTGCTACTGGTCTCAATGCCTTTGAACGGCTGCTAGTCGGCTCTTCCTCCGAATATATCCTGCGCCACGCCAAGGTTGACTTGCTGGTGGTCAGAGGACTCAGAAAAAGACTTTATAAAGCCAGAGCAGATGTGCACCACACATCCGCTCCTAGTTGTTTATGCGAGGGATGATGATTATGATACGAAAGAGGGTGTTCAGAAAAAGCATCCCACCCTAAATTCTTCATACTAGTTCAATCTTCTAAGATCACGGGAAAAATATCTTCCTCTGATGCATTTTTCTTCCATTTATTTTCATAAGCAAAATCTTGTGATTTCAAAAGTTTCTCAACAATCTTGTTGAAATTTCTGCTTTGTTCATTTGTAGGTGGAATCTAAATATTCCTTTTACTGTCAAGGAAGTCTTCGTTTAGTGAGGATCATTTCTAAATTATTTTACTCCATTGGGAATGTTGATATAATCTTTCCATCAGATTCTCTTATATACATTCCAATCTTTAATCCATTACGACTTTTTTTCCAATGTATGTGTTTCCATAAGCTAAAATTTTATTAGAATATGCCCCATTAATGGTATCTACAGATTCTCTGCGAGCTTACTTCGATAATAGATTTCAGCAGCACCGGATAACTTCATATCATTGACAGCCTTGTCTATAGCATGTTCTTGTGGTGTCCGACAATCACTCTTTGAAACAGTCTGAATCTCTTGAGCCTTCATCTTAGCAGACCAACTCATATCTATGCCATCAGTAGAGTAATTACCCTCACTGCCTACCAATACCTGACTAAGCTGCGTCGCTCCTTGAATAGCTAAACCCAAAACCTGCAGACTATCTGTGAAATAGCGGCTAATCAGCTCTAAACTTAGAGGAAAAAGGGCAAAAGATTTATCTCGCCCTTTCACTTTTTACGACAATAAACACATATATATCTATTTATCGGGATTTTTTTATCTTTACAGACTGAACTAGGGGAATTTAAAACCTAACTGAATAGATTGTCTTTGTTAGTAGTTTGTATTTAACGAAGTTTTGCCCGTACTTCCATCAGAATTTTTCCCCAGCATATTTTTTTCCTGTACCATCGCCACCATCAGCCCAGTAGCTATCATTTTTCGTATGTTCAATGATGATACTATCTCCAGTTTCTAATAAATCTTCCTTAATTACTGGGTTTTGACGGAATTTCTCACGAACAGCATAACGCATAATATCATCCTTGACATCTTCCCAGTCCTTTCGTAACGGATTCTGGCGATTGCGTCCCTCCAAAGCAGCATCCATAGGTGACTCCAGCAGGCGGATTTTTTCCTGAATTTCTGGAACCAAGAATTTCTGAGCCTGGAAATAATGTTCTGATGTAGGCCAGATTTTTATTTCCATCCAAAAAGGATAAGGAGCAAAATTGGACATATAACCATAAGCATCGTTTACCTTATAGAATTTAATTTCCTTCATCCTCTTCCTCCAATCCGAAATCAGCTAGGGATTTATCTTTCTCCTCCAGAAGTTTTTCCACATAATCAGGTTCTATCTCTAAAAACAGTTTCAAAGTATCATGAATTCGCCAATAATTATCTTCTGGCTTATCCATAATAACAGATAGAAAGTGCTTTAGGTAAGGGATATATTCAGAAAAGCCATTATCTTCAACTAGATAGTAAAAATATGAAAGGTCATAATAACCTTTTTCCGCCTGCTCTATAATTTTGCAGACATAAGGAATATGTCTTGCCTTGCTTTTATCACCATTGCCAATATCTGATTGATTAGCCCAATAGCTAGTAAGAGCATCTAATATAATTCGATTTGTATCATCATAACTATATAGCCGATGAGGAATGTAGCCTTCCAATTTCCCTTCAACAAACATCTGAGTCAACACATCAAAACCTTCTTTCAGCCCCCAAATAGTTAAAAAGCCCTAGAAGCTTTATAGCGCAAAAAAATCATCATCGCTAGATAATAAAGAGATAAGTTTGTTAATCGTTTCTTCTAGACATCTTCTAAGTCAACTTCTTCAAGCAGGTCTGCGTAGTCTACACCATTAGGGACTTTGTAAAAATAGATTATCAAGTTCTTCTCTAGTCATTTTTTCTCCTTATTCAAAAAGTAAAATATTCGGGTGGAATACTTCCTTTTATCAATACTTCCCCATCACGTTTAGTATTGAATAAATCTTTTTAGCATCATTTAGCCTTCTCGTATTTATATCATTTGGATTTTTATTATATCTCACTTGTGCTTGGTCAACCTCGTTTTTTTGCAAATGGTCAACTATTTCTTGGTGTGTTATAACTTCTACATTTTTTAAGTTTTTCCTGTCTCAATATCATGCTGAATTTGCTTGGAATCAATCCTTATCCTATCTGATCCATAATTTTTGGGAGTTGTACTGAATTCTGGATCTGTTGTTGAAAATATAAGGTGTACGATCAGAATTACCACCTCGTATTTGAGAATGGATGGGAAGATCTCCCTCAGGATTTACTGACACTAGATAACCATCCTCATTGATATAAGCTTTTAGGGTTTCCTTTATAATTTCGAGTATCATAGAAATTGTTATCGTTTCGAGTTACAAAATCTGGAACAAATGCTCAGTAAAAGCTCTAGTATTCACTTAGCAGCCGGCACCACGCTCTGAGTCCTTACCGCATCCTTAATCTGATAATACTCATTAATCTGGGTATCAGCCCTTTGTATTTGTAAATCCTTATTATAAGCCCGAGTACTCCAAGCTGCTGCCCCTACCATTAGAAGTCATAACCCGCTTTTATACTCGGTGCGTACTTGGTATAGTTTGTAGCATAATTCAGGAGTTCCTTATCAGCCTCTTTGCCTGTGACTGGATCAAGGCCAGTTCTAGAGATATATTCAAAACGTGCTCTCGAAGTTAGGATCGTGTTTGCTTAACAAATCTATTATACGAGAAGCGGGCAAGGAAAGCATCCTACCCCAAATTCTTTTGTACTATATCAATCTTCTAAAAATCACAGGAAAAATATCTTCCCTCTGTGCATTTTTCTTCCATCTTTCCACTCAATAACTAATATAGTTCATCAGTTGAAATAAAGCAAGGTTCCCAAGACTTTCATCATCCATTTGATAGTATACTTCTGTTTCTTCTCTACCCATATCAATATTTAGCATATTACCGCCTAAAGTTTGATAGTTTTCATCCAAGAATTTTATCAATAATCTAATATCACCGTTATTCTTTTCACATTTTTATAAAGAAACTTGAAAATGAGGGTATAACTCAAAATAGTTTACTAATCCATCGTCAAGCGCTGTGCAACTTAAGATCTAGAAATTCCTTTAAAAGTTTAATTGAATAATTACAGATCCAGAACGGACATGCTGTGTAATGATATTATTAATAAATCACTCTCATTATCAGATAAATAAAGTACGCCTAGTGCATACACATTTTTCCCTTTTTATTGAAAATAGTATGTCCTAATCTCACTAATTATTCCAGAAAAGATATAAATTTACTAGCAATAGGTTCTGAAATAAATATCTTCGTTTCCAAGATAAAATTTTTATTCCTGAATCCCAGGCCCTTTTGTGCATCAATTTTGAAAATAATTGCCTTTTATCTCTTCTTACAACTTTGTTGCTGTTTCAGGAGTTGTGGATAGATGTACATACTGTCGTTCCTTTGTAATCAGTCCTTTTTCGAGGATAGAATCTACAAATTTTTCAACAGTTCCATGATATAAAACATTAGGTGGCTGGCAAGGATGCACCTTTTCTTTCAGTGAATGACCATAAAAAGGTTCGGAATCTTGTCAGACTGAATTTCATGTCTTTATCAGAAGAAGCACACTTTTCTCTAAGTCTTTCTTAAAAAGACCATTCATTCAGATCTAGCATTTAATTTTTGTAATAAATCATTAATGTCTGCCCGCCCCTCTTTATCCAACGTTAAATTGTATGAGGATTATGTCTTAAAATATATGAAAATTTCTCCTGATCAGTTTTTGATAATCAAACAAGTCTCTACCTCAAATAGCAAATATTTGGAAAAATCCATATCCATCCAAATAAAAGAGCATAGTGTTTGAGGGACCAAATGAGAATTCACTTAGTTGTTAATTGTTTCTAACTCAATCAATCTTTCAGAACTTTGCACCTCTAGGAGTGTATCATAAGAACCATTAATAATTCCAAAAACAGGGGAAGTTTTTAGTAAACTCAATTACCGAATAGAATTTAAATCTAACTGCTGAAATTCTCATCGTCATCATAACCTGATATTGCAATAGAAACTTGCATACCTTTGATTTCAATACTGGATCATTTACCAAATTTGAAGAAAACATTGGTAAGATATATTTTCTGTGATATTCATTTAATTTCTTTTCGTGTAAGCTAGGTCTAACTTGACATACCTTCAGAAGTTAGTTTATTAAGCTTTTAATTGCCCATCAAGTAAAGATTCATATAAAGAATTTCCTGTTCTATTAAGAGTCATATTCAAAACGTTTTACTGAGCTAGGATTGTGTTTGCTTAACAAATTCCATGATACGAAAAGGGTAAGGAAAGCATCCTACTCTTAAATTCTTTATACTTGATTAATCTTTCTAAGATTACAGGAAAAATATCTTCTCCTCTGTACATTTTATCTTTTCATTTCTTTTCCACTCTAAAACCAGTTTATAAAGCTCATTTGTAGGAATAAAGCATGGACCACCTAATATTTTCTCTCTTCCTCAAATTGAAGTAAACTCTCTCGTTATTTCTTTTCCAATTTCTAATCCCTAACAAATTACCATCAAAAGTCATTATTCTTTCCATATTCCCAGAAATTACACTCTCCGTAGTCTCTCGAACATCCAGATAAAAACTGTGACTTGTACCAGGAAAGCTGTTATAATTTCATATCTTTCTCTATTATAGAGAAACGTAAGTATTTCTGTTCTCAACATCTTTTATATACTTTATATTCTCTTCTTAACATCTCAGCAAACCTTTTCTACCTGAAACAGTTGGATAAGCTGCAATAATTTTTCCATCATCAGTGTAAGAACCATTCTAATTTTAATTCCTTCCTTACTATTGCCGACATAAACACCTCTTGAACCTTTCTTGATAAATCTTATTACTATATGCCCATTAATAGTATATCTACAAAGCCTGAGGGCTCATATGGTCAGAAGAAGGCTGATTTCTCCGTTAGCTTTTCTGTTACACAATTGGTAAGTATGTCCCTGTTGTGAGAGTGAAAAACAGCAAATTTATTTTTTATTCTATCTTCTATCTTAATTATTTATCGTTCCAATAAATAATCAGCAATTATTTTCTCCAAAATAGATATATCATCATTCACTTTTCTTTTCATTCGAAAATCATTATGCCACAGTAGAAAGATCTGACAAGCCCTCATGTGGTGGAAAACGAAAGATATATGTAGGTTCAACTTTTCTCTTGTACTTTGTATTTCGTCATTATTTAAAAATTTCTTAAATACTTCAAAGTTTCCACCTGAGGTCTAATACCTTCCAATTGATATAATTATTAGTAATAAGTTGTCAATTGCATTCTTAACATTAATCTGTTTATCCATCTTCAATCCTCTATCATTAGCGGAAAAACATCT
>BNJU01001492.1_pt1 | contig 41666 bp, 71 predicted proteins | sample 8539281 | NCBI WGS metagenome assembly BNJU01 (sample SAMD00202456, study PRJDB9452) | human saliva metagenome | isolation source: human saliva | place: Japan
GGTGGGAGTCGAACCCACGTCCAAACACCTGCCAACATATTTGTCTACAACCATAGGTTATGTATTAGTTTTAACAGTCCCTCGACACATAACTCAAGCCTAGAAACTGCGAGTCTATCAATCTCTTATCAAGCCACTAGACAAGACTTGATCGTATCTCGCTAATAATAAGACCTGTCATTGAACACGAGCAATCCAAATCGGGTCACGCCTGCTGGTTTTTAGGCAGCTAGAGCGTAAGAGTGTTATTTTTTTGCAGTTATATTTAACTGAGCGTTTACGTCTGCCGATGAGTCGCAAAATATGCCTCATAATGCCTGTCGAATCCGTAACGACCCCAAAAGACAATAAAACCATTATACCTTATCTAACACAAAAAAATGCAAAAAAAGGAAAGCAATTAACTACAAAAGATAGTCTTTCAAAGATTTTTGTCAAAACCTGATAACCAGCAACACTAAGGTGCAACCCATCAGTTGTATAATCTTTTTTTGAGTTGACCTGCCTGGTCTGTCAAACTATCAAAAAAACTGGCACAAATTCCACCTGCATGTAGGCAGAAGCAAGCTCTTGATAGGCTTGATTCCATTTCTGAATTTTTTTCATTCGTGCGGATATAGACTGTCTGCTTGTACTCCTCTCCCTCATTGACTGGCAAAATAGAAAGCAATTTCATCTCAGTCAATGGATAATCGCGAGCAATGGATTGTATGATAGCTTCGAGGTTATTGAGAGCCTCATTCACAGGCACATCTTTTTCCGATATCATTTGTCCCAATCAAAAGGACAATTTTATCTACCGCCCCACCGTAAAGATGCGCATCTAGATTCTCTAGTAACAGCCCTATCTGATAACCTCGAATGCCTCGATTGACAATCGTCTTTGAAGTTCCCAAACAACTCCTGCAGAGGATAATACTCAACAATGGAATCCCCAATAAAAAGAATGTCTGGTTCTACAACAGAAACGTTATTTAAGTGACGATACTTGGTTTGGATTTTTTTCTTGTTCCTTTAGGAGCCAATTTCTCTAATAACTGTACTGCCACTTCATTCTCCTTTTTCTAACCAGTTTTCCAAGACTTGATAAACTCCTCCTTGGCTGTTGGCTGGCGCTAGAGCAGTCGCCACAGCTTTGGCTTTATCATCAGCATTTTCCATCGCATAGGCAATTCCAGCCATTTCAAGCATTTCAACATCATTTTCACTGTCACCAAAAGCCATGATTTGTTGGGGATTCAAGTCCCAGCGCTTGAGTAATTCTTCCAAGCCCCATGCTTTATGAATTCCAGCTTGAAGGATATCAATGCAACCATAGCCACTCGATACAGCCCGAACGCGGCCATCAAAGAGGTCATTGATTTCTTCCAAAACTGAACTCAAACGTTCCTCACCAACAACCATACTCATCTTGAGAACACCACCAAAGAGGTCAGAGGTTAATTCATCCACAAATTGCATCCGTTGGTAGAATTTTTCAATCATTTCTGGAGTCATAAAACTTTCAAGGTCTGTAAAAATCGTACCTTCTTTGACGAAACCACCCTTCATCCCCGTTACAACAAACTGATCCTGACACGATCGACCCTCGAAATAAGCCAAGGCCTTATCGACAATGACATCATCCCAAGTCTGAGCCTGAATCAGTTCATTGTTTTCAAAAATACGAGCACCGTTGGCAACCACCAGAACCACTCGATCCACCAAGTGCTCCAGTAGTTGCCTCATGCGATGAATTTCATTCCCTGTCGCAATGACAAAACGAATGCCCCTTTGATCCAACTGATCTAAAATCTTTTCCAAGCGTGGAAGATCAAGCTGGCCTCTAGCATCCAGCAAGGTCCCATCCATATCGGTCGCAATTACTTTAATCGTCATTTACTTTCCTCTGAATTCAAGTTAATCCCACTTCAACCCTACATGTTCATTCATTTCTTTATAGGCTGTATCAATTCGTTCCTTAGTCGCTTCATCTAATTGATCACGATGACTACCACCCTCGATAAAGTCTTCTAAGATATAGGTTTGGTAATGATATAGGGATATCCTTCTGGAGAAAAAGTTCCTTTTGGTGTTCGATTGACCCAAGTAGGATGAGCTTTAGCTGTGTCAATAGTTGTTTTTCCACCTTTTTTCTTGACAGTTACATCCATAAGAACACCACGCTCAGTCCACTTCGCATTGTCTACACCAGTCATTGTTTCAATACGTTGGTTAGAAATAAAGTTTCCCATAGAATAGATGATAAGTTTTTTCTCTCCATCTTTTTCAACAGTCTCTGATGGCTCAACTACGTGTGGATGGCCTCCAAAGATAATATCCGCTCCCCATTCAATCATCTTGTGGTACAAAAGCCTTTTTGCTCTTCAGTCGGTTCTATACGATACTCAACACCCATCTGAGGCATGATAACAGTAATGTCCGCTTCCTTCTCTGCACGCTCAATTTCAGCCTTCATCTTATCTTCGTTTAGGTCTGAAAGATAGCGGTTATAGTCTTCTTGAGAAATACTTTGCTCAATTCCATTAAATCCATAAGAATAAGCCAAAAGTGCAACCTTGATACCGTTCACTTCCTTGATAACGAGTGGAGCTTGATCACGTGACTCGTGCGTATACACTCCAATAGGTGTCATTCCTGCCTTTTCAATTGCATCTGCCGTTGAAATAACTCCTTCAATTTGAGAATCTAAAACATGATTATGGGCTAAATCTAAAACATGATACCCAGCATCTTTAATAGCATCCATTACTTGACCAGGAGCATTAAATAAAGGATAGCCAGCTAGATAATGATCTTTATTAATGGTCCCTTCAAAATCACCTATTGCCAAATCTGCCTGTTTGAGCCAAGGAGTTACGTATTCAAAATTCTCATGAAAATCATAGCTGCCATCTTCCTTTTTAGCTGACATATAGATAATATCATGGTAAAGTAAATCTCCATGAGCCATAATTCTAGCAGTTTTTTCTTCCTGATCTTTAGCATTTTGATTGGTCTTATTAACTTCTTGAGAAATGGGATCCTTTTTTTGACTGGTTAAGGGGATCCCTTGGAAACTTTCAAACAACAAGACCAATCCCATTGATAAAGCAACTGCTAGCAAGAGTATCGCCACAAATCCCTTATTACTCCACTTGCGATAACTCCTAAAAAAGTTTACAAACCCCCTCATAAAACGAAAAACTGGTCCACGTTTATGTCTATCTTGTCTTCTTTGCATCTTCATTCTCCCTACTTTCTAATGCAAGCCTTTTCTTTTTATTATATCACAGATAAGTAATTCTTTCACAATTGAATCGAACCTAGTAGGTATTTTCTATAAAAGCTAGATGCCGAAATGCTTTCATTCCTTGTCATTTTGTGATATCATGTAGAGGTAATGAAAGGAGAGAAAATGTCTGCAATAGAACGTATTACAAAAGCTGCTCACTTAATTGATATGAACGATATTATCCGCGAAGGGAATCCTACTCTACGCGCAGTTGCTGAGGAAGTTACTTTCCCCTTGTCTGATCAGGAAATCATCCTAGGCGAAAAGATGATGCAATTCCTCAAACATTCCCAAGATCCCGTAATGGCTGAAAAAATGGGACTCCGCGGTGGGGTTGGACTGGCTGCTCCTCAATTAGATATCTCAAAACGCATTATCGCTGTTTTGGTACCTAATATTGTTGAAGAAGGCGAAACTCCAGAGGAAGCTTACGACTTGCAAGCTATTATGTACAATCCAAAAATCGTCTCTCACTCTGTTCAAGACGCTGCTCTTGGTGAAGGAGAAGGTTGCCTATCTGTTGACCGCAACGTGCCTGGCTATGTTGTTCGCCATGCCCGCGTTACTGTTGACTACTTTGACAAGGATGGAGAAAAACACCGTATCAAGCTCAAAGGCTACAACTCCATCGTTGTTCAGCATGAAATTGACCACATCAACGGTATCATGTTTTACGATCGTATCAATGAAAAAGACCCATTTGCAGTTAAAGATGGTTTACTGATTCTAGAATAAAGAAAATCCCGTTGCAAGACGGGGTTTTGTGTTATAATAGAGGCATGAAAACAAATGATATTGTCTATGGCGTCCACGCCGTTACCGAAGCTCTCCTTGCAAACACTGGCAACAAACTCTACCTCCAAGAAGATCTCCGAGGTAAGAATGTTGAGAAAGTCAAGGAACTGGCTACAGAAAAGAAGGTGTCCATTTCTTGGACTTCAAAAAAATCCCTCTCTGAGATGACTGAAGGTGCTGTCCACCAAGGTTTGTTCTACGAGTGTCTGAATTTGCCTATAGCGAGCTAGATTACATTCTTGCCAAAACACGCCAAGAAGAAAATCCTTTGCTATTAATTCTGGACGGGTTAACTGATCCTCACAACTTAGGCTCCATCTTAAGAACCGCTGATGCGACCAATGTTTCAGGAGTCATCATTCCCAAGCACCGTGCTGTCGGAGTAACTCCTGTCGTTGCCAAAACAGCCACAGGTGCTATTGAACACGTTCCGATTGCCCGAGTAACCAATCTCAGTCAAACTTTAGATAAACTCAAGGATGAAGGCTTCTGGACCTTTGGAACGGATATGAATGGGACTCCTTGCCATAAATGGAATACAAAAGGGAAAATCGCCCTCATCATCGGAAATGAAGGAAAAGGCATTTCTAGCAACATCAAAAAACAGGTAGATGAAATGATTACCATTCCTATGAATGGACATGTTCAAAGCCTTAATGCCAGTGTTGCTGCAGCTATTCTCATGTACGAAGTTTTCCGAAATAGACTATAAAAAAAGTTTCCAGTCATCTGATTGGAAACTTTTTTATGATTAACTATGTTCGGTGATAAACTTATAAGCTTCTTGACCAGCGATAGCTCCATCTCCAACTGCTGTTGTTACTTGGCGGAGGTCTTTCAAGCGAACATCTCCAACTGCAAAGATACCGTCAACTGCAGTTTTCATGTGGTTATCTGTCACAATCCATCCAGCCTGATCTTGGATATTCAATTCTTTAACAAAATCGCTAAGAGGGTCCAATCCAACATAGATAAAGACACCACCAAAGGCTTGTTCTGTCACTTGACCTGTTTTCACATTTTCAAATACGACAGATTCTACTCGGTTTTCGCCCTTGATTTCCTTCACTACAGAATCCCAGATAAAGCTGACTTTCTCATTCGCAAAGGCGCGGTCTTGTAAAACCTTTTGAGCACGGAGTTGATCACGACGATGAACAATGGTAACAGTCTTAGCAAAACGAGTCAAGAAGAGGGCTTCTTCAACAGCTGAATCTCCGCCACCAACTACCAACAAATCTTGGTCACGGAAGAAAGCACCATCACACACGGCACAGTAAGAAACACCACGACTGTTCAGTTCTTCTTCTCCAGGTACTCCCAAAGGACGGTGTTTAGAGCCAGTCGCTACGATAACTGTACGTGTTTCATACGTTCGGTCATCAGTAATCACTTTCTTAAAATCACCATGGTCTTCGACATTTTCAACATAACCATAAATGTGCTCAACACCAAGATTTTCAAGCGGTTCAAACATCTTTTCTGCCAATTCTGGTCCACTAATATTAGCGTATCCTGGGTAATTTTCAATATCAGATGTATTATTCATCTGACCACCTGGCAGACCACCTTCAATCAAGGCTACTTTTAGATTGCTTCGAGCAGCATACAAGGCTGCAGTCATCCCTGCAGGTCCAGCACCGATAATAATAGTATCGTACATATAGATTCCTTCTTTCTTGTTGTAACTATCTTTATTCTAACTCTTTCTTGTCAATCAAGCAAGGATTATGCCTTGAAAACAAGAATTAAACTCATAACCGCAAAGGATAATACTGGAACAACCAAGACCCCAATCATAATCATATCATAGAGATGGGCTTGGCGAGCCTTGGCTGTCTTATCAACTCCCGACATGGCTCTCAGTCCAATCCAAATCCCTAAAAAAATCAGGACGAGGATGGTGGTCAAGATCAAACTCTCGAAATATAAAGAAAATAGTTGCAGTAGCATGATTTCTCTCATTTCTATCTTTTTTAAAGAGTAAACTCAGCTAGTCCAGCTAACTGAGTTTTCCTTTATCTATTATATCAAATATAAGTCCGTTTGTAACTAGCGAAGAATTCTTTTGTTCGCTCTTCTTTAGGATGGTGGATAATCTCATCCGGTGTTCCAGACTCAATGATTTTCCCCTTATCTAGGAAGAGAATCTTATCCGCAACTTGAGCTACAAAGGACATGTCATGACTAACCAAAATCATGGTTTGACCTGACTTAGCAGCATCTGCAATAGACTTTTCTACTTCGCCGACCAATTCTGGGTCAAGGGCTGAAGTTGGTTCGTCTAAGAGCAAGACATCTGGTTTCATCGCAAGTGCACGCGCTAGGGCAACCCGTTGCTTCTGTCCACCTGATAAATGGCGAGGATAATGGTTTTCACGGTCAGAAAGCCCAACCTTAGCCAACTCTTCCTTGGCAATCTTAGTTGCTTCTTGGTCAGATAATTTCTTGACAACAACCAAGCCTTCTTTTACATTATCAAGTGCTGTTCGGCGTTCAAACAAATTAAACTGTTGGAAAACCATAGACAACTTACGGCGTAGGGCAAGGATTTCTTCTTGAGTGATTTTAGAAAAATCAACTGAGAAATCATCAATCTGAATAGAGCCACTGTCAGGTGTTTCAAGATAATTGAGACTACGAAGGAAGGTTGATTTTCCAGCTCCTGAAGAACCAATCAAGGCTACAACTTCCCCTTTTTGAATATCCAAGTTCAGATGATCCAAGACAGTCTGTCCTGAAAAGGATTTGCTTAAATTCGAAATCTTAATCATTAACGAAGGTCTCCTTTCACATCTGTTTGCACTGTATCGGGTGCAGAAATAGCCATTTTTCTCTCGATGAAACGACCAAGGCTTTCAATTCCGATATTGACTACCCAATAAACAAGGGCAACGGAGATAAAGCGTTCAAAGTAGCGGTAATCAGCTCCACCCAAAATCTGAGCTTGGGCAAAGACTTCCACAACACCCGCACTAAAGGCTAGAGAAGTTCCTTTGGTCAAGCCGATTAGGGAATTGATTAAGGTTGGAGTCGCCACAACGGCCGCATTTGGAATAATCACGCGACGATAAACTTGCGCTCGGGTCATCCCCAGACTGCGTGCCGCCTCAATCTCACCAGGATTGACTGAGAGAATGGCTGCACGAATGGTTTCACTAGCATAAGCTGCTTCATTAAAGGCAAAGGCGACAATTGCAAAAGCAGCGGCTGGAATCGCATTGATATTGAAACCAGTTCCCCATTGCTGATTGAGAGCTTTCAAAGCCAAAGGAATTCCGTAGTAGGTCAACATGAGTTGCACCAAAATCGGTGTCCCTTTTAAGAAGCTAACAAAGAAGGCCTGCAAGGGGATATAAAATTTTGACACGATTGATCTTTCACAATGGCAAAAAGAAGCGCCAAAACCAAGCCAAAAAGGGCACCACCAATGGTCAACAAAATCGTTGTTGGAAGTTGTTGGACAATTCTCGGGATTCCATCAAAGACCGAACGCAAGCTAAAAAGCTTGCTATCCGGAATCAATTGCATCAAGTTTTGGTACCAATCTGATGCTAAAATCGTTGTAACATTCATAAAAAAACATCCTCTCCTGATAATGATTCATTCTACCATACTTTTGCCGTCAATGAAATTATTTGCTACGGTCAGGTACAGACTTTGTCTACCTACTAGTTTATCATACTTTGAAACAGGGAGGTTATATTTTTATCTATCAAAGAGATAGATAAAAAAACTATTTCAATCCCAATTCTTCATAAGCTTTTTCGATAACCGATTTGCTTAACAGTTCCATTTTCTACTAAAATGGGGCGTTTTAACAACATACCGTCGCTTGCTAGCAACTCAGCTGCTTCTTGGTTTGACAGACTTCCTACCTTATCTTTCAGCCCCAATTCACGGTATTTGATCCCACTGGTGTTGAAAAATTGCTTCAACTCAAAACCCGAGGTTTCTAGCCAGTTTAAAATGACTTCTTGGCTAGGTGTTTCTTCAACGATATGGATGGCTTTATAGTCCACACCGAGTTGGTTTAATTCTTGTTTTGCTTTTTTACAAGTTGAACATTTTGGATATTCGATAAATTCTAACATGTCTTTCACTTTCTATTTTATATCTTTAAAATCTGCGCCTTCATGCTCCAAGAGCCAAGCTTTCTTTTCCACTCCTGCAGCATAACCTGTCAGACGCTTGCCAGCTCCCAGCACCCGATGACAAGGTACTAGGATAGACCACGGATTGCGTCCCACTGCCCCACCAATTGCTTGAGCAGAATCCACTTGTAGCTCTTGGGCTATTTGTCCATAGGTCACTGTCTGACCATAAGGAATTCCCTGTAGATAGGACCAAACTCGCTTTTCAAAATCCGTTCCGATTGGAGCCAAGGGCAAGTCGGATAAATCCTGAGACTTGCCTTTAAAGTAATCATCTAAGCAAGCAATAACTGGATCTAAAATTGGATGACTAACAACTGCTTCTATCGTCTCATCTCCTAGTCCTCTCTCAAAATGCTTCTGCTCCTGCACCCAAATGCCATACAGATATTGCTCGTCGGCAACCAAAGACAAGGTTCCTATTGGCGAAAAGTAGAGCATTTTTACGTACATCTTTTGCATTATTTCTTTAATTTTTGATAGGCCAAGCGTTCGCCATCAACAGGCACTTTACCAACCTGTTTAAAACCAAGTTTTTCAAAAATATGCTGCATGACCTTGTTTGCAACATGCGTATCTGAGCGAAAATCTAGATAGTCAAAACCTTCAATCAAGCCCTCTAAGAAGGTTTGAGCAACGCCCTGTCCCTGTACATCTGCTGCCACAGCAATACGGTGAAAGACTAGGTACTCTGACTCCCCAGCTTGCCAGTTTCCTTCATAAATGGCTTCATAGGCTGCCTCTGGACTCTTGGTCACAGCTGCATAAGCTAATAGTTCTCCCTCTTCCAAGGCTACGTAGGCTTGACCGGAGATAATATCATCGATAATAATGTCTGCATTTGGATAACCATTTTGCCATTGATCACTACCAGCATCTGCTAAACATTTTTTAGCATCTTCCATCACCTGCATGATGGCATCTACTTCATTTGGAAAAGCTAAACGAATTTCCATCTTTTCTCCTCATTTCTGACTAGTTTCTCCCATCATAGCATAATTTAAGTCTTTCTACAAGCAGTTAAAACTTGACTTTCTGTTTTTGTTATTTTATAATCTAGTTATTAAAACTAGATAAAAAGGAGTTAGAAATGAAAACTACCTTTTCCTACCCAAAATGGGCAGAAATCCCAAACATTGACCTCTATCTGGACCAGGTTTTACTCTATGTCAATCAGGTCTGCGCCCCTATCTCTCCTGATAAAGACAAAGGGCCTAACAGCATCTATGGTCAATAATTATGTGAAACATGGTTACCTGACAAAGCCTGACAAGAAAAAATACCAACGCCAACAGATTGCTCGTTTGATTGCTATCACAACCCTCAAAGTCTGTCTTTTCTATTCAAGAAATCGCTCAGACACTTAATACTCTCCAAAGTCAAGCAAGTTCAGACCAACTCTACGATGCTTTTGTAGACTACATGAACCAAGGAATTGATCCAGCTAACCCCATTATCCAAACCAGCTGCCAAACCGTTAAACTCTATCATCAAACTCTAGCCTTAATCCATCATACTCAAGAGGAGGTAATCCAATGAACACTAGTCTTAAACTCAGCAAACAACTCAGTTTTGGAGAGGAGATTGCTAATAGCGTGACCCATGCTGTGGGTGCAGTCATCATGCTCATCTTACTCCCCATTTCATCCACCTATAGTTATGAGGCACACGGATTTTTATCATCTATCGGCGTTTCCATTTTCGTTATCAGTCTCTTTCTCATGTTTCCTATCATCCACCATTTATCACTCTATGGCCTATGGTTCAACCCACAAATATGTCTTGAGAATCATTGACCATTCTATGATTTATGTTGCCATTGCTGGCTCTTACACACCTGTCGTCTTGACCTTAATGAATAACTGGTTTGGCTATCTGATTATTGCCATCCAGTGGGGAACGACCATCTTTGGTATTCTCTATAAAATCTTTGCTAAAAAAGTCAATGAGAAATTTAGCCTTGCTCTTTACCTGATTATGGGCTGGTTGGTTCTAGCTATCATTCCTGCCATTATCAGTCAAACAACGCCAATTTTCTGGAGTCTCATGGTAACTGGCGGACTCTGTTATACAGTTGGAGCTGGATTTTATGCCAAGAAAAAAACCTTATTTCCACATGATTTGGCATCTCTTTATCCTAGCAGCATCTGCCCTCCAATCTAGCAGCCCTCCAATACATCGCCATTGTTTATTACATGTAAAAATAGGTTAGGACAAAAAATCCTAACCTATTTTTATTATCTATGATGTTTTATACCCAATCAAAAATGTACTCTAGTCCATTTTATAGTACCTACTAGCGTGCCGTCAATTATGGGATACTGTTTCCCTACTAATACGTAAATCAGAATAGTTATACTAATTCAAACCACGTCAGCGTCGCATTACCGTATGTATGGTTACTGACTTCGTCAGTTCTATCCAACCTCAAAACAGTGTTTTGGCAGCCTGCAGCTAGCTTCCTAGTTTGCTTTTTCGATTTTCATTGAGTATTAAATCATAATCATCCGTTAATGAACCGTACCTAACGAATCAAGACAGACAAATGGTCAGATAACAAAAAAACGTTTTCCAACGTTTTTTGACTGTGATTTCTTTAAATGCATTTTTTCCTAAGGTAAATTATTCCCTGCTGCAAGATAAATTTCATACCATTCTTTTCTTGTTAAGCTAAAGTTTGCCGCTTGGCTAACTTCTCTCAAGTGCTTAGGATTTGTTGTACCTACGACTGCCTGCATTTTGGCTGGGTAGCGTAACACCCAAGCGATAGCAATAGCTGATGGGCTCACACTGTATTTTAATGCTAATCGATTTAGGACTTGGTTTAGTTGTTGGAACTTTCTCATTTCCAACAAAATTCCCTTTAAAATATCCGAATTGTAAGACAGACCATGCCTGAATGACCACATCGTGTAATTTGCAATATTCAAAAATGCTACCATCTCGCATAGCTGCTTGACTATCTTCCATATTAACATGAAAACCTGATTCGAATCCTGGAGTAAAAGCCGCACTCAATTGTAGCTGATTAACAGCTAACGGCTGCTTGACATCTTTTTTAAGCAACTCCATCATCATAGGATTTTGATTAGAAACTCCAAAATTTCGGACCTTACCTTGTTTATAAAGAAGATCAAAGGCTTCTGCTACTTGGTCAGATTCCATCAAAGCATCTGGTCGATGAAGAAGCAAGCTATCTAGATGATCAATCTTCAATCTTTCTAAAATCCCATCAACTGATTGTAATATATACTCTTTTGAAAAATCAAAATAGGTAAATTCTTCAATGCGAATGCCACATTTGGACTGAATCCACATCTTTTCTCTTAAATCTGGACGATTTTTTAGGACAAGACCTAACAGTTCTTCACAACGACCACGACCATATATATCAGCCAAGTCGAAAGCATTGATTCCAACAGAAAGTGCTGTTTCTACAAGCTCTTCAACTTCTTTTGACAGACTTATCTTTCTATTCTCATCATTCCGAGAACAATTTCTGATAATTCTTTGTCATCTTGACCAAGAGTTATGTATCTCATCAAATTTTTTTCTCCTTTAATTTCTAACATTCTTCCTTCATTATAACAAAAACCGCTTTGCAAACGGCTTTTTTGACTATATTTCACTCCATTTTATCTTCTTAAACCCACGGAACAAGAGAAAGATGCCAATAAAAAGAACAGCTAAAGGAATGATCTTTTGTAAGAAAAACATTTGAAATTCCCATCCACTCATAGTAACGGAGCAGAGAACCTACAACAAGATGGGCAACAATCATACTGACAAAGGGACGAAAAATCCGTTCTTTCCAATTCCAAATACTGATGACTAGGAAATCGTAAAGACAGACAAACTATCCCGAGGAGCAGGAAGATAAAATGCTCCTTCTGTATGAAAACTTCCTATTCCTACATATCCCTAGAACAACTAGCAGAACAAGAATCCAACGACAATATAGGTGCCAATTTTCATTTTAGGAGAATCTTGGACTAAGCCCCAACGTAAGATTGTGGCTACAAGCCCAAATCCGACCAGAAAAAGAAGAAGTTGCCCTAAAAAAGTAAGCAAATTGACTGTTAAGAGAGGACCTTTCGAAAAAAATCACCCTAGTAGATGATAGTAACGTAATACCGCTAGGACAAGGATTGGCGTCAAACAGTGACTCTTTGATAGAACTGCGTGGTGCTTCCTTGAGAATCTCTTTCATTATTTTTTTAGGATTCTTACCTAAATAATCCTCTGCACTCATGCCATCTCGTTCTGCTTCTGAAAAATCTAACATCATCAAATAAATCTGCTCTCTGAGATAGTCCTCATCATAGAGAAATCCAGCAAGATTAAAACTATCCCACAGGTCCTCAAAATACTGCTGATTCTCCTCAGAAAACTCATGCAACAAAGCGCTTTGTTTCTTCATAATACTTCATTTTTCTTCATGGTTTAACCCTCCCATTCTTAATCCCTTCTACTTTTTGACTCAAATCATCCCATTGTTGCCAAAAAGACTGAGACACGCTCTTCTCCTTCTTTCGTTAACGAAAAATACTTTCGATCTGGACCATCTGGCGACGGGACGCATGTCGCCCTCTTATCCATTGATTTTTCTAACTTTTGCAACAAAGGATAAATAGTTCCTGGAACGATAGTATCAAATCCAGCCTCTCGCAAAGTCTGAACCAACTCATAACCATATCGCTCTTTTTGACCAATCATATCCAAGACACAACCTTCAAGAACACCTTTTTAATAGTTGAGTTTCTTTCATCCCTTCTCCCTTCTGATCTATTTTTGTAATACCTACTAGTAGCTTCACCTATAGTATACTACTCTACACTAGTTTGTAAAAGCATAATAGTTAATACTCTTCGAAAAATCTCTTCAAAACCACGCCAGCGTCGCCTTACCGATATATGTAACTGACTTCGTCAGTCTCTATCACAACCTCAAAATCGTAGTTTTGATCTGACTTCGTCAGTTTCATCTACAACCTCAAAAGCGGTGTTTTGAGCAACCTGCAACTAGTTTCCTAGTTTGCTCTTTTGATTTTTCATTGAGTGTAAATAAAAAAACAGAACTAGCATGAACTAGTCCTGTCTATTGTTACCCAATCACACTTCCGTTTGGTACAGCTGGATCAACTGTGAGAAGGGTTAATTTTCCATCATGTTCAGCTGATAGGATCATACCTTGGCTGACATATTTCTTCATCATTTTACGAGGTTTGAGGTTAGCAACAATTTGGACTTTCTTGCCGACCAATTCTTGTTCGTTTGGATAGTATTTTGCAATTCCTGAGAGGATTTGACGATCTTGACCATCACCAGCATCCAAGCGGAATTGGAGCAACTTATCAGAACCTTCTACTTTAGACACTTCTTTGACTTCTGCGACACGAATTTCAACCTTGTCAAAGTCTTCAAACTTGATTTCTTCTTTGTTGAGTTTGAGTTCGACTTCGTCTGGATTCCATTCTTTTTCGACAGCTGGCTTATTGCCTTCCATTTGTTCCTTTATATAGGCGATTTCTTCTTCCATATCGAGACGTGGGAAGATTGGTGTTCCTTTGGCAACTACAGTCACACCTGCAGGGAAGTCAGCCAAGCTCAAGTTTTCAAGGCTAGAAACTTCTGCTAAACCCAGTTGAGTCAAGACTGCACGACTGGTTTCCATCATAAATGGCTCAATCAAGTGAGCTACGACACGAAGGCTGGCTGCCAAGTGGCTCATGACACTTGCCAATTGGTCACGGAGTGCTTCATCCTTAGCCAAGACCCATGGAGCTGTCTCGTCGATGTATTTGTTAGTACGAGAGATCAGAGTCCAGACTGCTTCTAAAGCACGTGGGTAGTCAACTGCTTCCATGTAGGTGTGGTAGTCAGCGATTGATTGTTCTGCAACGTCAGCAAGAGCATGGTCAAACTCTGTCACACCTTCCACATAGGCAGGGACTTGCCCGCCAAAGTACTTATTAATCATAGAAACCGTACGGTTGAGGAGGTTTCCAAGGTCATTGGCCAATTCGTAGTTGATACGGCCTACATAGTCTTCAGGAGTGAAAGTTCCGTCTGAACCAACTGGAAGGCTACGCATGAGGTAGTAACGAAGTGGATCTAGTCCAAAACGCTCTACCAACATTTCAGGGTAGACAACATTCCCTTTAGACTTAGACATCTTACCGTCTTTCATGACAAACCAACCATGAGCAATCAAACGATCTGGCAATTTGATATCCAACATCATAAGAAGGATTGGCCAGTAGATTGAGTGAAAACGAAGGATGTCTTTTCCAACCATATGGAAGACTGTTCCATTCCAGAACTTGTCAAAGTTACCGTGTTCATCTTGACTCGTAGCCAAGAGCTGTCGCATAGTTGAGCAAAGCATCAAACCAGACGTAGACAACGTGTTTTGGATTTGATGGTACTGGCACACCCCATGTAAAGGTTGTACGAGATACCGCCAAATCCTCTAAACCTGGCTCGATGAAGTTGCGAAGCATTTCATTCAGACGACCATCTGGAGTGATAAATTCAGGATGGGACTTGAAAAATTCTACCAAACGATCTTGGTATTTGCTGAGGCGAAGGAAGTATGATTCTTCAGATACCCATTCAACCTCGTGACCTGATGGAGCAATACCACCAGTTACATTTCCAGCTTCATCACGGAATACTTCTGCAAGCTGGCTTTCTGTAAAGAATTCCTCATCTGAGACTGAATACCAACCAGAATATTCACCCAAATAGATGTCATCTTGAGCAAGCAAGCGCTCAAAGACTTGAGCGACAACTTTTTCATGGTAGTCATCCGTTGTACGGATAAATTTATCGTATGAGATATCGAGTAATTGCCAGAGTTCTTTGACTCCAACTGCCATCCCATCAACATAGGCTTGAGGTGTGATACCAGCTTCTTCTGCTTTTTGTTGAATCTTTTGACCATGCTCATCAAGACCTGTCAGATAAAAGACATCGTAGCCCATCAGGCGTTTGTAACGTGCTAGGACATCACAGGCAATGGTTGTGTAGGCAGAACCGATATGAAGTTTCCCAGATGGATAGTAAATCGGCGTTGTAATATAAAAAAATTCTTTTTCAGACATAATATTTTCCTTTTCCAGGCAAATGAAACCTGTTTTTTTCTAACACTTCATTATATCCATATTTTTAAGTGATTTTCGATAGAAATCTATACAAAAAAACAAGATAGACAAATGTCCATCTTGTTTTGTATCTTTTAAATATTCATAACGAAGAGCTTCGATTGGATCGAGCTTTCGATGCCTTTGTTGGCTGGTAGAGACACCGAAAAATCATACCGATACCTAGCTGAGACTGCTAAAGACTAAAGAGAGCTACTGGGATTGATACTCCCAACTTCATATTCCTGCAATCAAAGCCTTTGAAGAAGATACCCAGCTATAGCATGGTCATGCCTGTCGCAATTGTCAAGACCAATGACACCACCTAATAAGGTCAAAATCATGGATTCAATCAAGAACTGAATTAGAAATATTAGCACGAGTTGCTCCTAGTGCCTTACGAAGACCAATCTCACGGGTACGCTCTGTCACAGAAACCAGCATGATGTTCATAACACCAGTACCCACCAACAAAGAGGGAAATTCCCTGCAATGGCACTAATAATCGTAGTTATGAAACCGAACAGTTTGTTGCACTTCGTTGAAGGCTGCAGTCGCATCTGCCACCTGATACTCCCCTTGTTGGAGACCAGCAATCTCGGTCATTCTTCTAGCTAATTCTGGTCCCTACAGTCTGGTGTCAAAGCTGGTATCATTAACACGGAAGACAATATCTGAAATCTCATCCATATTGAAAAGTTATTGGCAAGGAAATATTGGTCGTAATTGGTAGTCCTCCGACTACCAAAAGTCTTGACAGCCTTGGCTTCATCGCTGGTATAAACACCAATAACACGGTAACTAAAATTTCACCTACATCTATAATCTGGTTAACAGCTTCCTGAGCAGATCCAAAACAGGCTATTAGCAAGTTCTTGATCTAGTAAAATGACACGTTTGCAAACATCTTTATAATCTTGAGCTCTAAGACTTCGACCTGCAACAATTTCATTTTCAACCGCCTTCATATAAGTAATATTTCCCACCCTGTCAAGCTAGCGTGCTCCACCTTTTTTTATCCTTTATAGGTCAAAGGTCACATTGGTCTGAGTTGGTTACATAGTAACTATCCACTCCCTTAAGCTTTAGCAGCTTCCTTGACCCAGGATTCTTGTGGTTTTGGTGGTTCAACAGTAACATCCTCTTCTTTACCCAGACACTGTCAAAAGCTGATTGCTTTTTGGGTAAAAGGAACCGTCTTTACTTTTGATAGGTGAGAAAAAAAGACATGGATATTCTTCTGTGACTTGGTCATGTTTTTTTATTGACCTGACGAGACATGGGAATCTCCCAGAGCCATAATCACAACAACGGATGAAACACCGATAATAATCCCAATCATAGTGAGAAAAGAGCGCATCTTGTGGGCCATGATAGATGAAAAGGCAAATTTCAGATTCTGCATCTTAGTTTTCCTCCTTTTCTAACTGAGCACTATCAGATGAAATAACTCCATCTCGAATAACAATCTGGCGTTTAGCATAAGCAGCGATTTCAGGCTCATGCGTTACCATAATAATGGTTTTTCCTTCTTTATTCAGTTCAACTAATAATTGCATGATTTGATTACCTGTTTTGGTATCCAAGGCTCCTGTCGGTTCGTCCGCTAGAATAATAGAAGGATTGTTTACCAAGGCACGCGCAATAGCCACACGTTGCTTTTGACCACCAGATAATTCCGAAGGCAAATGATGACTACGCTCAGTCAATTCAACCTTATCTAGATATTCCTCAGCTAACTTGCGCCGTTTTGAAGCCGAAACTCCTGCGTAAATCAAGGGTAATTCTACATTTTGCAGAGCATTGAGTTTGGATAGAAGAAAGAACTGCTGAAAAGACAAAACCGATTTGTTGATTTGCGAACCTTGGCTAGTTGTTTTTCACCCAGATCCAGCTACTTCTTTGACCTTCTAGATAAATATTGACCACTTGTTGGTGTATCCAACATCCCAATGGTATTCATGAGAGTTGACTTACCTGAACCGGATGGTCCCATGATGGCAACAAATTCACCCTCATTCACTTCTAGGTTGATATTTTTGAGAACCTGCAGTTCTTGGTCACCGTTACGGTAGCTTCTGCAGATATTTTTTAGACTAATTAGTTTCTTCATCAGCCTTCACCTCTTTTCCTTCCTCTAGAGAAGACGTTGGGTTACTGATGACCTTGACTCCATTTGTCAGACCTGAAGTGATTTCTTGGTTGTCTGCATCAGCATTGCCCAAACCAACTTCCACTTTCTTAGCCTTTTTCTGCTCGTCAATCACCCAGACATAGTTCTTATCATTTTCAGTCACAATACTTGTTAGAGGAACCAAAATGGCTTTAGTCTTGTTCTTGACCTCAACACTTACTGAGAATCCTTGTTTCAAATCACCGATTTCACTTGTAACATCGATGGTATATGGATATTTAGAACCAGAATTACCACCTGCTGCGGCAGTAGCTGCACTTGCTGCTTCACCATTGTTTTTAGGGTAGTCAGAAATGTAGCTAATCTTACCAGTCCAGCTCTTATCTTGGTAAACTTTAGAAGTAAAGGTTACTTCTTGACCGACAGATAAGTTGGCAAGATTATATTCAGATAGTTCACCCTTAACTTGCAAGTTTTCATTACTTACGACATGAACGACTACCTGGCTAGCTCCAGTTGGAGATTTAGAAACATTACGGTTGACTTCGACCACAGTTCCCTCTAGGGTACTGAGAACCGTCATGGCATCCAACTGACTTTGAGCCTTGCTTAATTGCGCTGCTGCATCTGCACGCGCATCACGAGCATCACCTAGCTGCGCATCAATAGATGACACTGCATTTCCTGAGACTGGAGCTGGAGTTTGCTCTGCAGCTCCTTCGCCTCCTGCTGGCGTTGGCAACTGTGGAGCCGGAGCTGAAGCGGCTTCATTTCGTGCTTGATTGAGTTCATTGATATGACGATCTGCCTTAGCTACTGCTCGACTCGCTGAATCATAGGCCGCCTGGGCTTCTGAACTACTGTACTTGACTAAAAGCCTGTCCCTTCGCTGACCTTATCACCCACAGAAACAAGGATTTCATCTAAATCTCCCTTACTAGCATCAAAATAAACATATTGTTCATTTTTTGCTGTTACTGTCCCTGACAATAAAACAGAGGATGCCACGCTTCCTTCCTTGGCAACAACAAGATGAGTAGGCTCATCTTTTACAGCAGTCTGAGAAGGTTGTCTAAAGAGCAAAAATCCCCCAGCACCCTAATACAACTACACTGGCAGCACCGATTGCTGCATACAATTGCCACTTTTTAGCTTTTACGATTCTTCTTCATAATGAAACTCCTTTTTGATTTAAAGTCCTTAACAATATTATATAAAAATTAGCAAATATAAACAATAACCGTTCAGAACGAAATAATGACATTTCGGGATTTGATTATTGTTCGGAATCCTTTTTTATTACCATTGTACTAGTTATATAATACACTTTATTTTTCTTTTTTGCAAGCCTTTTCTTTAATTTTTTTGAACGTAGCAGATTTTTGCAATCAGATAAAAAAAAAGATAGAATATGACTATCAAAAAATGACACTCTACTATTTAAAAGAGTATAAAGGAGTTTTAAATGAGAGAATATGATATCATTGCTATCGGTGGAGGTAGTGGAGGAATTGCTACCATGAACCGTGCTGGTGAACACGGAGCTAAAGCGGCCGTTATTGAGGAAAAGAAATTAGGTGGAACCTGTGTCAACGTCGGTTGTGTTCCTAAAAAAATCATGTGGTACGGAGCGCAAATCGCTGAAACTTTCCATCAATTTGGAGAAGACTACGGCTTTAAGACTACTGATCTTAACTTTGACTTTGCAACCCTACGTCGTAATCGTGAATCTTACATCGATCGCGCTCGTTCTTCTTATGATGGCAGTTTTAAACGCAACGGTGTTGACTTGATTGAAGGTCATGCTGAATTTGTAGATTCTCATACTGTTAGCGTAAATGGTGAACTGATTCGTGCTAAACATATCGTGATTGCTACTGGTGCCCATCCAAGTATTCCAAATATTCCTGGTGCTGAACTAGGTGGTTCTTCTGATGATGTATTTGCCTGGGAAGAACTTCCAGAGTCAGTTGCTATTCTAGGCGCTGGTTATATCGCAGTTGAATTGGCTGGCGTACTCCACACCTTTGGTGTCAAGACAGACCTCTTCGTTCGTCGTGATCGTCCTTTACGTGGTTTTGATTCTTACATCGTTGAAGGTCTGGTCAAGGAAATGGAAAGAACAAACTTACCACTTCACACTCACAAAGTCCCTGTCAAGTTAGAAAAAACTGTTGAAGGCATTACCATTCATTTCGAAGATGGTACTAGTCACACAGCTAGCCAAGTTATCTGGGCTACAGGTCGCCGTCCAAACGTTAAGGGCTTGCAACTTAAAAAAGCTGGCGTGACTCTAAACGAACGTGGCTTTATCCAAGTGGATGAATACCAAAATACTGTTGTTGAGGGAATCTACGCACTAGGTGATGTGACAGGCGAAAAAGAACTAACTCCAGTTGCTATCAAGGCTGGACGTACATTATCTGAGCGTCTCTTTAACGGAAAAACAACTGCAAAAATGGACTACTCAACTATTCCAACTGTTGTCTTTTCACACCCTGCTATCGGAACTGTTGGTTTGACAGAAGAGCAAGCTATTAAAGAATACGGTCAAGACAAAATCAAGGTTTACAAATCAAGCTTTACTTCTATGTACTCTGCTTGCACTTGCAACCGTCAAGAAACACGTTTCAAATTGATCACAGCTGGTTCAGAAGAAAAAGTTGTCGGACTTCATGGAATTGGCTACGGTGTTGATGAAATGATCCAAGGATTTGCTGTTGCTATCAAAATGGGAGCAACCAAGGCTGACTTTGATGCAACTGTGGCGATTCACCCAACTGCATCTGAAGAATTTGTAACTATGCGTTAATCAAAATTAAAAGAAGCTGATACAAATGTGTCTGCTTCTTTTTTTAAATGTATTATAAATTGACAAAACAATTATCCAAGTTAACCAGTAAGCAAAATCGGCTGTTACAGTTTTTGTTACCTTGTTTTTAAAAATTGGTTGACAATGATTCCACTATGAGTATAATAGTTACTATACATCAGAAAAGAGGTTAACTATTTTGAAAAAAGCTCACGTTTATGCTATCCCTGCTATTGGGGCTGCTCTCATTGCTGTTTTGGCACAAATCAGTCTTCCAATTGGACCTGTTCCCTTCACTTTGCAAAACTTTGCAATTGGTCTGATTGCTACTGTCTTTAGACCCAGAGAGGCTGTACTTTCTGTTGGACTCTATCTTCTTCTAGGTGCTATCGGTCTTCCTGTCTTTGCAGGAGGTGGAGCTGGTTTTCAGGCTTTAGTTGGTCCTACTGCAGGCTATCTTTGGTTTTATCTTGTTTATTCTGGACTTACCTCTTCTCTAACTAACAGTGATAGTGGTTTTGTCAGAATTTTTCTAGCAAATCTCTTGGGAGATACACTTGTTTTTGTCGGTGGGATCATTGGATTGCATTTCCTAGCTGGAATGGCATTTGAAAAAGCTCTTGTTATGGGGGGTCTTCCCTTTATCCTTCCCAGACCTTGGTAAAACTTCTGGCTATTAGTTTTATTAGCCGTCCGCTACTTCAACGCCTTAAAAAAATCAGTCTTATTTTGCTAACTAAAAAAGGATATCGAGTTGTCATGACTCAGTATCCTTTTTCTTTCATTTTGAAAACTTAGTTGCCTTTAAAAGGCATCCACCATCGTTTGAAATTCTTCATTTGAGAGAGTAATCCTTTACCCATTTTAGTATGGTCTGGACTCCAAGCACGAATATCAAACTTTGCAGGAGCACCATTAAAAGCTCACACGGTTGATTTCCTTGGTCCAACCTTTTTCGTTTTCAGAAAGAGTCAACAAGTGCTCTTCGATTTCAAATGTAAATTCTGCCATTTTCTTCTCCTTTTTTTAGCTTTCATTAGTTTATTCGTAAAAATCTTGTAGATTTTTAGGAAAATTTTATATAATATTGATATAAAAGAAGGAGGCCACTATGAGACATAAATTCCAGCAAGTTCTAGATAAAATACATGACTTTTTAAATGGACATGAAGAACCAGGCCAGACTGAAAGCAACTCCCTTACAGCCACTATTGAAGAGGCTATCCAGAAACAAACCGCTGTTCACCTTATCTTGTCTGAGACAAGTTTTACAGGTGACATCATCAAATACGATCAGCAACGCCAGCAAATTATCGTGAAAAATTTTGCTAAAAATGTGACCCGTATTATCCGAATAAGCGATATTCAACGCCTACGATTTGTCCCTTCAACCGTCCAAACAGCCCAAAAAAATAGATTTAAGAAAGAGTGAGATGTAGTTGTTTCATCCCACTCTTTTTTCTTAGCGAATTTGTTCAAAATGCAAATGAACCGCTATATGATCCCCATAACCACTTCTTTCCAAGTCACGTTGTAGACGATAGGAAATGTAGTGTTCTGCAATGGTAATGTAACCTGCACCCAGTAAACGATGTTCAACCATAGACTGAATCATGCTAATGGTAGCACGTTCCACCTTGGCTTCTTCCAAGTCCAAAACCACTTTCTTAGTAACTTGTGCAAGGTTTTGACGCAAATCATCTGTCAATACATAGACAGTCTGGGCTGCCTTTTAAGATGGCTTGGTAAATCTTATCTGGATTAAATTCAGCAATTTCTCCATCACGTTTGATTACTTGCATAGCTTTCTCCTTTATTCTTTGTTTTCTTTAATTTCTGTCAGCATTTTTTCTTCTTCTGCTGTCAGTTGATAATTTTCAAGCAAATCCGGTCTGCGCTCGTAGGTTTTCTTTAAACTCTCATATAGGCGCCACTGACGAATTTTTTCATGGTGCCCGCTCATCAGAACATCTGGCACAACCATGCCTCGATAATCATAGGGACGTGTGTACTGAGGGTATTCAAGAAGACCTGAAGAAAAACTATCATCTTGGTGGCTAGACTCCTTGCCAATCACTTCTGGAATCAGGCGTACCGTTGCATCAATCATGGTCATAGCCGCCAACTCTCCCACCAGTCAAGACATAATCTCCTAGAGAAATCTCATCTGTCACCAAGGTCTTAATACGTTCATCATAACCCTCGTAGTGCCCACAGATAAAGATTAGCTCTTCCTCTTGAGCCAAATCCTCAGCATAAGCCTGATCAAACTGCTTTCCAGCTGGGATCGAGGAGAATAACGCGCGGATTTTTTTCTTTTCAATAGCATCAAAGGCATCGAAAATGGGTTGGGCTCGGAGCAACATCCCCTGACCGCCTCCGTAAGGGCTCATCGTCGACATGGCGGGCCTTTTTCAGCGTATTCTCGAAAAATTATGATACTGGATATCCAAGAGCCCCTTTTTCTCGAGCCTTTCCGACGATTGAGTGCTCAAGTGGAGAAAACATCTCTGGAAAGAGGGTTAAAATATCAATCTTCATCGTCTAATCCCTTCTAAGATTTCCACATCGACCCGTTTATTTGGAATATCAACATTGAGAACCACTGGTGGGATATAAGGTAAGAGCAAGTCACGCTTACCTTTTTCGCTTGACCACCCAGACATCGTTGGCACCTGGTTGCAAGATTTCCTTGATAGTCCCAATCAAGTTCTCTCCCTCATAGACTTCCAAACCAATAATCTCGTGATAGTAGAATTCACCATCGTCTAGGTCATTAAAGTCTTCCTCAGCAACCTTCAAACTAAAGCCCTTGAATTTTTTTCAATAGTATTGATATGGTACATATCTTTGAATTTAATAATGTCAAAGTTCTTCTGTTTACGGTGGCTAGCGATGGTCACTGTTTGAACAAACTGGTCTTTTTCATCAAATAAAGCTAGTTCAGCCCCTTTTTTAAACCGTTCTTCTGCAAAATCTGTCACAGACAAGACTCGCATCTCACCCTGCAATCCTTGCGTATTGACGATTTTCCCAACATTAAAGTAGTTCATCTTGTCTCCTGTACTCTATTTCTATCCTTTATTTTAACACGTTCCAAGGATTTTCTCAAGTTGGAGGAAGATACATAGAGGGGTCGCTATAGTCCAAAAAGTGCTAATAGTTTCCTCTTTAATGTTAATTTATATTTGAAAGATGAGATATTCACATTCCCATTATACATATTACTATAAAATGTATACTCGCCAATTTCACCCTGACTTGTTTTCCATTTCATTCTTAAACTAGGCATATTCTCTGGTAAATTTGTATGAATCAATAAGCATGTATAATTCTTTAAATTTTTTTAACTATATGCAGTTTATCATTTTCAACTAAACGATTACTTTTTTTGAATCATAGATTAAAGAATAAAATTCTATAATTTCAATATCAACTTCCTTGGGATAAAAAAATCAAATGGTTATAATGTTTATCATTTTCATCATGTTTAAACTCATATATGATGAAATCTCGTATGTAAGGAATCAAATTCGATTGGTTTAATTACCTGAATTTCGATATTATTGATATAGGCCTTATTCTGAAAACTAATTTTTAAAATTACACCTACAAAAGTCGAAATCTGTAAAATTCGCAATATCCAATCAATGTACATTGCCCAATCTATGTTTAAAATAAAATCAATATTCATTCTTTTCCAGTCCCCCTTCAAAAAGCCTTCCAAGTCACGATTATGCTATTGCTTGATGGATGAAATTTTACACTTGTCCTCGCAAAAAAGCGAGACATCCGTCCCGCCTTTCTTATTTTTCGTCAATAACGATTCTTACTTTTTTGTCTTCAGTTGGGACAGAGTAGACAATCGTTCTTATCGCAGAAATAGTGCGACCCTTACGACCGATTACACGACCCACATCACTTTGATCAAGATCCAAATGATATTCCAAAAACTCTGGTGTATCTTCAATCTTGATAGTTAAGGCATCTGGTTGTGAAATCAAGGGTTTCACAATCGCAATAATGAGATTTTCAATCGTATCCATCTGTCAACCTACTTTTAAACTTATTTTTGAGAATTTAGAATCGTGGAATTTTTTTCAATACGCCTTCTTTTTGAAAGGATGTTACGTACTGTATCTGAAGGTTGAGCTCCATCACCCAACCATGCAAGAACGCGGTCTTCTTTCAAAGTTACTTGGTTTTCAGCAACAAGTGGGTTGTAAGTTCCAACTGTTTCGATGAAACGTCCGTCACGTGGTGAACGTGAATCTGCTACGTTGATACGGTAGAAAGGTTTTTTCTTAGAACCCATACGAGTCAAACGGATTTTTAACTGCCATTTTTTTAAAGTCTCTTTTCTTATTTTTTTATTTCGGTGAAATAGCTGAACTATTTAGCACATGTTCTATTATAACAGATTTCTGACAGCTGTCAAGAAAAAAAACTTGACAGACTATAAAAATTTTTAAACCATTTAGGAAATTTGTTATTTTTTAAAAGTAAAACCAGAAAGAGAATGTCATGAATACTATTTGTAGAAACACTTTTATAAAGACCACCAAGTCAAGCCCCTCATCTCACCTGAACGTGATTTGGATGCTTGGCTCCTAAATTCCAAGCCCGTTCCCCAAGAGAAATATCAAGGATTTTTAAGAACGATATCTACTAATTAAGTTATAAAATATGAATTAATAGATTCTAAATAGAGGAATAATTTAGTTCTGTAAAAATTAACTTCTACACCTACAAAGCTTATTCTGAAAGACTTTATAACAGTCTAAGAAAAAAAAGTAGAGATTCATACAGTATCTAGATTTTTCCAAAAATTCTTTATCATCAAATATTATTAACGAAAACTATCCAAACCAAATCCGATGCATTGCTTCAAAGATTTCTTTAGTTGTTTGACTATCGAGGGCTTTTTATTAAAAAAATTTTTTTCAAATCATTGCCACCTTGGCACATAAATTCTTGCTTTCTAAATTTAAATGTGATATATTTATAACATAAAAATTTAAGTGTTATATATTTATAACACAAAAAAGGAGTCTATCATGAAAAAAAGTCAAAAAATGCGTGGCCTCATTGCAATGATTGCCGTAGCTCTCTTTATTGATTTTATTGTTTTATTTGGTTCTAATCTTAGTTGGGAACCCAAGTTAGTTATTACTGGTATTTCAGTGTCAGGTCAGATTGTAGCTATTTGGAGCTGGCTACATACGAAACCACGGCCTCATAAGATTCAGAAAGATAAGGGAAAGACTATTTTTGACTTGTCCGCTAAGCTTTACACGATACTTGTGTTGGCAGCAAGCATTTTTTATACAGTAGGGATTTGGGTTGCGACTCCAAGCGAAAGTTCTGGTATTAGAGAATGGATTTTGGGGATTGGCCTCGTTATTGAAGTGATTGTATTTGGTTTTTTCTGTTTTTAAAAAAATGTCAAGGAAACTCCGGACGAACGCTTTTATACTAATTTAGCCAAGGCAGCTAGCTTGATGTTTGTTTTTATACTAGGCGCACTGATGATCCTAGCAGTTATCATTGGGTATATGGGGTCTCTCACGCTTTACATGGGCCAGATCTTTATTAGCATAGCTGCCTTGATTTTCATCTTTGCGGTTGTCTATTTTATCTTGGAACGTAGAGGATAAGCATGGCCAAAAGAAAGCAAAATTATTACTAATCTCAAATCTGTTCGTGAGTCCACAGGCATGACCCAGCAGGAGTTAGCCGACCGCATCGGCATGCGACGCGAGACAATTCTGCACTTGGAAAAATAATCGTTACAATCCTTCTCTGGAGATGGCTCTTAAAATTGCTCAAGTTTTTAATCTGAAAAGTAGAAGACCTCTTTGAACTCAGATAGAAAGAGGAAACATAATTCTTTTTCGAGACCTAGTATTCAGTTCATTGATTAATTAGGAATTGAATCCAAAAAGAAAAAAATCCTTTGAAAATGTGCTCTTTTTAAAATATAGTAATTCTTTCGAATTAACGTTTACTAATTGTGATGCTTTTACGAGCTTTCTTAAGACCTGGTTGAGGGCACCACTTATTTTTATCCAATTTCAAAATGCTTTAAAATCAACGTTTTCATAAGTTTCTAAAAAAATTCAAATTTCAATTAAGTTCAATCACTTTCATTTAAATAAGGTAAACTTTCATTAAAAAAATAAGATAAAATCGAACCAGAATATCAAAAGTTTACCTTATTTGGTTTTTTACAGAGGTGAAATAGGGGTTCACTACACGTCAATAGATGTTAGAAACCTTGATTTTTAAGCGATTCTTGAAATTCTAAATTTCACTACATTGCAATATAAATCAACCGAATCACTACCTTTTTCACTACCTTTTTTTGAAATAAGAATAATGATTCGGATATATAAAAGAAGAGGAACTTTATTGTGAAGCTCCTCTTTTTGTTATGTGTTCTTTTTTTCTCACAGATCGTATGACCTGGTTTGACACAGTTGATTTCAGGTACTTTCAGTTTAGCTTTTATATCAACCATCATCAAAATCCAACTATTTTTCTTATTTTTAAAAAAAATATGAATAAGTTTGATTGAATGAGGGAATTTCTTTAAATTTTTTTCTTAGCACCTATAAGTTAATAATACTATTCTTTAAATTATAGTTTATAATTATCTGATGTTTCAATGACCACAAAACAAAGTACAGCGAATCACTTCCTTTAGTCAAACATATAACTGAACAACATTGTTTATCTTCCTGCACTTTCATATTTTTTTCAATCCTTTTTCTAAAAATTGTACGACTGATAATAATCAAAAAAACTGTAAAAACTATTTGATAGAAAAAAATAGGTTCAATGTATCTTTCCTAAAAAAATATTAATACTGCAGGATTGGCAATTAATAAATTGGGAACAAATAACATAGTGATCAATCTGTTAATACCTGTAAAAAAATATTATATGGATACTTAGAAATTCCAATATAATTCAAAAAAATACATCTACTTTTTGAAAAATTTAGTTGGGAACCAAAAATGAACTAATCGTTATTAGAAACCAAATTGAATAATATATAATACAACCACACATTAAAGAAAGGATATAAAATAATATTTTTTTAATGAATTTAAATGTACATTTAAATTTCCATAACTTATAAAAAAATGATCGCAAGACCAAAAAAAAGTATTCACGAATTGAACTAAATTAAATGATCTAAAAAAATATAGAACAACTGAGTATCAAACGGCCTCAATAAAATTTGATCCAAGTTACCACTCAAAAATATCTGATTCTAAAATTCCCATACTTCTAATTAACAATCCCATCATAACTCCATCTACAATAGTGTAGGAACCTACCAAAAATAAAAATTTGATAATAGTCCCAACCATTAAAAGAGTCTATGTTTAAGAAAATCAATCTAAAAAAATACAATAGGTAAACCAATCCACAGTATCGACGAAAATAGACCACAAAAGAAGTCAAAATGAAAAATTCATATCAGATTTAAAACCAAAATGAAGTAGCCTAAAAATTACTTTTTATTCTAAACATTTTATCCTCCCACATTTGAGAAGTGCTCCACTCCTTTTTCTCAATATGAATCTTGATATAATATAAAAAAATGATGCACCAAATCAATTGAATACAAATAATTCTCAAATAGTCTATTAATTTATATGTATCATTACTAAACATCTGAAGCGGTTCATATACTAAGTATTTAAAAGGTAATACATCTAAAAACAGACGAAAAATTATTTGAAAAACTTAAAAGGCAATAATATTCCTGATAAAAAAACTGAATTACTATTTCTTTAACAGTAAGGACAAAAAAATATTTTTCTAACCAAAAAAAGAAAGCATACCTACACAACATGATATTAAAAACCATAGAACCATAGATAGAATAATTGCAATACTTCCTAAAATAAGAATTTCAATGGTTAATAACTCATTCTTGTAATAAACACTGGAGAATAAAATGACAGGAATGATGATAAATAATAAATGAGCAAGCCTATCTCCAAGCATTTTTACAAAAAAATAATACTTATAAAAAGTAACAGGTTTTTATTAATATGCTAAAAAAATTTCCTGAATGAACATCGTCATTGATTTCCCAATCAACTGGATAAAAAAACAAAATATGAAAAAAATTATAGTCCCCAAATAGTATTGAACCATTGAGGTAAAATCATATCCTGCTATATTTATCTGGTTACTCTGATATATATACGTCCATAAAAAAATACTGATATCATAATTTGTATACTTGCCTGTAACATTAACAATAGTACACTTGATTTATAGTTCAAAAATAGATCGAAATGATATCAGAATAATAGACATTTCTTTTTTTCAATTGTGCTCCTTTTTTTGTAAAAATAGTTTTTGTAAAATAATTTCTTCTAAAGAAAGATTTGATATTTCAAAATCTTCTATATCTACAAGCTTTATTGATTGATTCTAATGTCTCAAAGACAAAATCTCTAGGTATTTTTTTAGTATACATTCCGATTTTTGTTTGAGAAATGACTACTACTCCTTTAACAGAGCATAACTCTGGTACCAAATCTAATGTCATTTTTTTATCTTTAAATATTTAAAATCAGAAAATTTAGATAAAATAACATCCATTGACTCCTGCAAAATAATTTTTTTCCTTTGTCAATGACGATTAATTCGTCACAAACAGACGAAATATCATCCATATCATGACTCGTTAAAATAATAGTAGTATGACATTCTTCATTCATTTTTCTTTAAAAATGTTCTGATATCTTTTTTTAGACTGTATATCTAACCCTATAGTAGGCTCGTCTAAAAAAATAATATTTCCGGACTTGTTAAAGATGCCGTGATAAACTCCATTTTCATTTTTTTGTCCAAGAGAGAGGGTCCGGACCTGCTGGTAAAGCTGATCTTTTTACATTCAACAAATTGCTTAATTCCTGAATTCGTTCTTGTAAAATCGCCGGTTCTACCTCATATAAAGTACCAATCAATTGAAAATAATCCATAGCCGAAACATCTTGAAATAACTGTAATTTATTTCCTACTACTATTGAAATTTTTTTCTAAAATTTATACTTCTTTTTAAATGGAATTTCTCCATTCACTTCTAATTTTTCCGGAACTAGGATAAAGAGTCCCAGTCAACATTTTTAATCGTTGTGGATTTACCAGCTCCATTACTCCCAATAAAGCCAACTATACTCCCTCTCTTAATCGTAAAACTAATATCTTGAACAGCTCGAATCGTTATTTGATTACGTTTCAAAAAAATCTCTTGATAAATGGGAGTCTTGAATCAAAATTATAAAAATTTTTTTAGATAAATTCTGAGCATTAATAACTATTTCACTCATATATCTCTCCTTTCGATAAAAATATATTTACTTGTACTTTTTTTCCATACTTTACCAAAATGCTAAAGATTGAGCTAAAATCTTCGGGATGGGTAAAATAATATTTTGTCTTTAAAAAGTTTCTCAAAACCTTCAAGGCGATTATTGAAATCATTAAATTTTTGTATTGTCTAGCTGGTTGAATGTCTCTTTAATATCCATAAACTTTCTCCGTGATTCTTTATTTCACTTTATAAATAGAAGAGTGTCTATATATTTATAGATCCTCAAGAACTTGCATTTTATCAAGTATAAGTAGAATAGTATGTAAGGGTTTACATATTCATATTATATGATTATTTAAGGAATCCGTCAATTTTCCACATTATTATATGACAAAATGTATTTTTTTAAAAATGCAAAAATCTATGAGCAAGATGTTTGACTTCCTTTTTTTAAAGTATATATACTTATATTAACCTTTAGAAAAGAAAAAAATGTTTGAACAGATATTCAATAATAATTACTTTTTTTAAAAATTAAAATTCGAACTTTAAATTTTTTTATCTTTTTTTATATTATTGAGTAACCTAAATTGCCCAATTTGTAAAATTTAGCTAGACAAAAAAAGACATCCAAGAGAAATTTCTTAAATGTCTGTAAACGTTGATATAAGCGTGTTGATTAACGTTTTGATAATTGTGATGCTTTACGAGCTTTCTTAAGACCTGGTTTCCTAAATACTTCGAGTACACTTATGGTATTGATACCTCTAAACAAGCGACCTTCAGGTTGACTTCCTCTTAAACTGTCTTGTCACTAACATTTGAAATCCACTTCCTTTTAGGGTACAATGGTAGAAATGAATTTTTGAGAGGAACAGAATGAAAAAACTAGCAACCCTTCTTTTACTATCCACTGTAGCCTTAGCTGGATGTAGCAACATCCAACGTAGTTTGCGTGGTGATGACTATGTAGATTCTAGCTTGGCCGCTGAGGAAAGCTCCAAAGCAGCTGCCCAATCTGCCAAAGGAGTTAAATGATGCTTTGACAAACGAAAACGCCAATTTCCCACAACTATCTAAAGAAGTTGCTGAAGACGAGGCTGAAGTGATTCTCCACACAAGTCAAGGAGATATCCGTATCAAACTCTTCCCTAAACTCGCTCCTCTAGCGGTTGAAAACTTCCTCACTCATGCCAAAGAAGGCTACTATAACGGCATTACCTTCCACCGTGTCATCGATGGCTTTATGGTTCAAACTGGAGATCCAAAAGGGGACGGTACAGGTGGTCAGTCCATCTGGCATGACAAAGGATAAGACTAAAAGACAAGGAACTGGTTTCAAAAACGAAATTACTCCTTATCTCTATAACATCCGTGGTGCTCTTTCTATGGCTAATACTGGTCAACCAAACACCAATGGTAGCCAGTTCTTCATCAACCAAAACTCTACAGATACCTCTGCTAAACTCCCTACAAGCAAGTATCCAAAGAAAATCATCGAAGCCTATAAAGAAGGGGAAACCCTAGTCTAGATGGCAAACACCCAGTCTTTGGTCAAGTGATTGACGGTATGGATGTTGTAGATAAAATTGCTAAAGCCGAAAAAGATGAAAAAGACAAGCCAACTACTGCTATCACTATCGATAGCATCGAAGTGGTGAAAGACTACGATTTTAAATCATAAAAACCAAAAAATACAGTATCCACATTCGGTACTGTATTTCTTTTACTCTCATTCTTAAGTTAAATTATTAAAATCCCAGATTTGGTCCATCCAGCCTTCATAGAAGTCTGGTTCGTGGCAGACCATAAGAATAGATCCCTTGTATTCTTTGAGAGCACGTTTGAGTTCATCCTTGGCATCCACATCCAAGTGGTTGGTCGGCTCGTCCAGCACTAAAACATTGTTTTCACGATTCATCAAGAGACAGAAACGAACTTTGGCTTGTTCCCCACCTGACAAGACCTGAATTTGACTTTCGATATGCTTGGTTGTCAAACCACAACGGGCAAGGGCTGCACGGACTTCTGCTTGGTTAAGGGCAGGAAAGGCATTCCAGACAGCCTCTAGTGGTGTTTGACGATTGCCACCTTCTACTTCCTGTTCAAAATAACCAAGTTCTAGGTAGTCACCGCGTTCAACTTCCCCAGCGATTGGTGGGATAATTCCCAAAGAGACTTCAAGAGAGTTGTTTTCCCGATACCATTTGCTCCGATAATAGCAACCTTTTGATTACGTTCAAAGGTAAGATTTAAAGGCTTTGGTCAGAGGACGGTCATAACCAATTTGCAAATCCTTGGCTTGGAAGATAAAGCGCCCTGGTGTACGAGCTGGTTTGAAATCAAAGGATGGTTTTGGTTTCTCACTTTGCAGTTCGATAATATCCATCTTATCCAATTTCTTCTGACGGGACATGGCCATGTTTCGTGTTGCAACACGCGCTTTGTTTCGGGCAACAAAGTCCTTAAGGTCGGCAATCTCTTTCTGCTGACGTTCGTAGGCTGCCTCTAGCTGAGATTTCTTCATAGCATAGACTTCTTGGAACTGGTAGTAGTCACCAGAGTAACGCGTCAGCTGTTGATTTTCCACATGATAGACAATATTGATAACATCATTGAGGAATGGAATATCGTGTGAAATAAGGACAAAGGCATTCTCATAGTTTTGGAGATAGCGCTTGAGCCAATCAATATGCTCAGCATCCAAATAGTTGGTCGGCTCGTCCAAAAGCAAGATATCGGGCTTTTCAAGGAGGAGTTTAGCCAAAAGCACCTTGGTTCTTTGCCCACCTGACAAAGAGGTTACATCCGTATCCATGCCAAAGTCCATGACACCAAGGGCACGCGCTACTTCATCAATCTTAGCATCCAAGGTATAGAAATCACGACTCTCAAACGGTCTTGAAGTTCTCCCACTTCTTCCATGAGAGCATCAACATCCGCTCCGTCTTCAGCCATTTCCATATAGAGGTCATTGATACGAACTTCCGCTTTGAAAAAGCTCATCAAAGGCTGTACGGAGAACATCACGCACCGACTGTCCCTTCTTCCAAGACAGAATGTTGATCCAAGTAACCTGCCGTCACATATTTAGACCACTCAACCTTCCCTTCATCTGGCAACATCTTACCAGTCACGATGCTCATAAAGGTTGATTTTCCCTTCACCATTAGCACCGACCAGACCGATATGTTCTCCCTTTGAGGAGACGGAAGGACACATCTTCAAAAATTGCACGGTCACCAAAACCATGACTCAGATTTTTTTAACTTCTAAAAATACTCATTTTAATTCCTTATCTTGTTTTTTTATGTAATCGGTTATAGAGGAGCCAAGCCAGATAGCCACCCAAGGTATTGGTCCACAAATCATCAATCTCAAAGACGCGATTAAAATCAAAGAAAAAATCCAAAACCAACTGCGTACACTCAATTCCAAGACTCACAAGAAAACTGAAAAAAATCACTTTTTCTTGTTTTTCCGCAAGTTTGGAAGGAGATAAAGGAGTTGAAACACCAAAGGAAAAAGTAAGAAGACATTGAGGATATTTTGTAGAAAAATCCAATATAATTGTCCTACATCACTCACTTCGCCCAGTTTCCAGAAAAGAATTGAAAGGAGTCAAAAGAAAAACCAGGCGTCCAAGATGCTGAATACCTGGAGTTTCCACCCCCACGGGAGATTGTTCTTGAGGAGTAAAGCAAAAGTAGACGATACAAATACTATAGAAAATGACTCCCCAGACCAAAACATGATTATAAGTCTTCTTCATCATTAGGATTGACTGCTGCGACTGCCTTTCTGGCGGTCACGTTTCATTGTGTTAGAGCGCAATTGTCCACTAGCTGCATCAATATCTGTACCATGCTCTTGACGAACCACACAGTTGACCCCTTTTTTCTTAAGCGTATCATAGAAGGCCAGGACGCGCTCTTTGGGACTACGGCTATATTGGTCATGCTCACTAACTGGGTTATAAGGAATCAAGTTTACATAAGACAATTTCTTGATATTCTTGAGCAATTCAGCCAATTCCAAGGCTTGTTCTACACCGTCATTGACTTCATTGAGCATGATATACTCAAAGGTTACACGACGATTAGTTGTTTCGATATAGTACTCAATAGCAGCAAAGAGTTTTTCAATCGGAAAGGCACGGTTAATCTTCATGATGCTTGAGCGCAGTTCATTATTAGGTGCATGAAGGGAAACGGCAAGATTGACCTGAACTCCTTCATTAGCAAAATCACGAATTTTATGGGCCAAACCTGAGGTTGAAACCGTAATGTGACGAGCACCGATGGCCATTCCCTTGTCATCATTGATAGTACGAACGAAATTCAAGACATTGTTGTAGTTATCAAATGGTTCACCAATCCCCATGACAACGATATGGCTGACGCGTTCGTCCTGACCACGCTCATCAAAGTATTTCTGAACCAGCATGATTTGCGCTACGATTTCACCGTTATTGAGGTCGCGTTGTTTCTTAATCAAACCAGAGGCACAGAAGGTACAACCGATATTACAGCCGACCTGAGTGGTCACACAGACTGACAAACCATAGTGTTGACGCATGAGTACTGTCTCAATCAGCATTCCATCTGGCAATTCAAAAAGATATTTAACTGTCCCATCAGCAGACTCTTGAACGATACGTTGTTTCAAGGGATTGACCACAAATTGGTCATTGAGCTTTAGCAATCAAATCTTTTGACAGGTTGGTCATCTCTTCAAATGACTGGACACGTTTACGGTAGAGCCATTCCCAGATTTGATCTGCACGGAATTTCTTTTCTCCCTGCTCCAAAACCCATTCCTGCATGGTTTGACGTGTTAAACTATAAATTGACGGTTTCATTTCTACTCCTTATTCTCTACTCACTTCTGACGAATGACAAAATGACGTTGTCCCTTGTCCTCTTTCTGAGAATGCTGGTCTTTCTGACGACGTCTATTTTTTTCTTATCTGCATTCGGTTTTTCGTTTTAGTTTGAGCCGGTTTCTTTCCTTTTCTAGAAGGTGTTTCTTCTTCCTTCTTACGTATTTTTTCTTGTCAAACGATGCTCGCTTAGGGGCTTCATTTTCTAGGACAAAATAGGCACAACCATAACTACAATACTCTAAAAGGTAGTCTTGTAAACGACTGATTTTTTCAAGTTTTTCTTCTGTTCGATCATCCTTATAAAAACCTCGTAGGCGAAGCTGTTCGTTGCTCCAGTCTCCCACGATATAATCAAACTTTGTTAAGACTTCTGAAAAACGCTGATTAAAAGCCGTCACATCAAAGGCATCCTTGATATTTTCCACCAAGGAAAAAGCTATCCCTTCCGTTTCGACCTTCTCCCCATGTAAATGGAACTCAGGACCAGGAAACTTGTTATAGTTGTATAATTCAGGTGCAATTTCTTTTCGCATAGATATCCTTTTTTCACGATTACTTAATACTTTATTCTACCATAATTTCTAGCAGTTAGCACGTTTCTCATAAAAATGAAAAAAGTCTGACGATTTTGTCAGACCAAAATAATATAACCTTAAAAAGAGAAGAACAATTCTTCCCTCCAACTATCATTATTTAGCAGCTGCGTACAATTCATCTACTTTGTTCCAGTTGATCACTGAGAAGAAAGCTTTGATGTAGTCAGGACGCACGTTGCGGTATTTCACGTAGTATGCATGTTCCCAAACGTCCAAGCCCAAGATTGGTTTTTTACCTTCTGAGATTGGTGTGTCTTGGTTTGCTGTTGAAGTCACTTCAAGTTTACCTTCTTTGTTGACAACCAACCATGCCCATCCTGAACCGAAACGAGTTGTTGCTGCTGCAGTGAAAGCTGCTTGGAATTCTTCAAATGAACCAAATGTTGCATCGATTGCTGCTGCAAGTTCTGCTGATGGAGCTGTTTTCTCAGGAGTCATCAATTCCCAGAAAAGAGCGTGGTTCAAGTGTCCACCACCGTTGTTGATAAGTGCTTGACGGATATCAGCTGGGATAGATTCTACATCAGCAAGCAAGGCTTCAAGATCTTCACCGATTTCAGGGTGTTTTTCAAGAGCTGCATTAGCATTGTTGACATAAGTTTGATGGTGTTTGTCATGGTGCAAGTGCATTGTTTCCGCATCGATGTATGGTTCCAAAGCGTCGTATGCATATGGAAGATCTGGTAAGATAATAGCCATCTGTAATACCTCTTTTTCTTTCTATATGAAAATGATAACGCAAACATTCACTTTTTTCAAGTTTTTTGCTTATAGATGAAGAAATCACTGAAATACTTTCTAATAAAACAAGCAAATCAGCAAGAAACCCACGACAAGATAATCCTGACGCGGGTTGTAATTTTCAAAAAAATATCAATTTACCTGACTAGCAATCTGTAAAGAGTGCCTTTTCAAAAAGGAAACTCTTTTCATAAAGACCTGTCTTAATCTGATAGTCTGTCTCAATCAAATAAGAAATAGCTTGCTTCAAAAAGCTCAAGGAAAGTCCTCTTGAATCCCTCAGCGCAAACTTGATTTGATAGGGATTAGGATTGCGTCCGAGAAAACTTCCTAGACTACTTGCAATCTGCGCTTCTGTTTGCCCAGACTCCGACAAAATTTTCACCTGAGTAAAAGTCCGAAATTGTCCTAGCATGACTGCAATCAGCTTTGATTTCATCTTCACCTTGCAAGGTCAAGTCTCTAACCAAATCGCGCGCCTGGTCCATCTTTTTAGTCAGAATAAACTGAGTTAAATCAAAAATATTGTCCTGTAAGGTCTTGGGAATAGCATTGACAATATCCTCTTCCTCGATAACAGAGTCTTCCTTATAGGACTGTAAAAAGAGGAGATTTTTCTGGATTTCGCTAAATTGAAAACCCGACTTTGATGAGGAGATTTTCAAAAGGATTGCCCCACAAACTGCAGACCTTGTTTCTGACTCCACTTTTGGAAATACTGGCGCAATTCTTGTTCTTTGGCTTCTACTGCATCAAAGACCTTGGCATCACGCTTAAGTAATTTAACCAACCGTCTTTTGCTATCCAGCTTTTCCTTCTGCAAAGATTATCAACTTGGTTGTTGGGGAAGGATTGTCAAGGTATTCCTCAAACGACTTGAGCTCATCATCTGTCAAAAAGCGTTTTTTAGCAGTTGTGATATCGACAAAATGATCTAATATCACGATTTTCTCATCCGCAAAGAAAGGAAGGCTGACCAACTCCAGTTCCACATCCTTGTAAACTACTTCTTTCATATCAAAGTAGGCAAAAGTTAAGGTCAGCAGAATCATAACCAATCTGTTTCAACACTTGACTCTTCATAACTTCAAACTGACCCTGATCTGTCCCTGTAAATAGGCTCAGGCTAGGTAAATTTGATAAAGTCAACTTCTGACTTTCTTCAATGGCTAGCATCTTCTCTCCTTTCTTCTGACTTTTTAGTTCATTTAATCAATATAGCGCAATTTCCCACGGAAATCTTCTAGGCTTTCGTACCCTTTTTCCGCCATGATTGCTTTCAGTTCATTGGTAATACGTTCAAAAGCACCAACACCTTCTTTGTGAAGGGTGGTTCCCACCTGCACCATACTTGCTCCACAGAGGATATGTTCAAAGGCATCACGACCAGTCAGAAACTCCACCTGTTCCGATGATTTGGATTTGAGGATTTGAGACGTTGATAAAAGGCATGAACATTAGCTAAAGCAGTAGGTTTGACATACTCTCCACCAATGCCCCCGAAACCATTTTTAGGACGGATAACGACAGACTCATCTTCTATATAAAGGCCGTTTCCGATAGAGTTAACACAGTTAACAAACTTGAGCGGATACTTGTTGAAAAATAGCTGCCGCTTGGTCAAAGTGAACAATGTCAAAAATATGGTGGCAATTTAATTCCAAGAGGTTTGGTAAAGTAGGCAAATACTTCTGCCAAAATTCGGTCAGTTGTCTCAAAATCATAGGCAATCTGAGGTTTACCTGGAACATTTGGACAGGAGAGGTTTAGCTCAGTCAGACCACGAAAATCACTCTCTTGGACTTTTTTCAAGATAGTATGGGTTTCTTCTGGAGACATGCCGACTAGAGATAAGAAGAAAGTTCGGTTTGGCTCTTTTTCCTGCAAGTCCAAAAGATAGTCCAAATAATAGTCTAAACCATTATTTGGCAAGCCCATAGAGTTGATAGAACCAAGTGGAACATCTTGATAGCGTGGCTCAGGATTTCCCCTGACGAAAGTCCAAGGTCGCTGTCTTCGTGACAAAGGTTCCTGCCACTGAGTTTTTAACCCCTTCTAACTCCTCTATCGTCATACAAGCCACACCTGCTGCATTCATCAAGCAATTGTCAAACTCAAAACCAGCAATTTGTGTTTTCGTTGATACCATGATTCTGATCCTCCGGATTCCATTTTATTGCTAATATTATACCATATTTTTCAGCTTTTTCTCTTTAAGAAAGTCATTTATAAGAAAAAAACGTTCGTATTTTTTTATTCAATTTCAAAAATTTCCAATTTCAAACAACCCCAAAAATCAAATTGAAAGAATTTTTTTAGAAAATTTTTGTTTTTCTCTTTACAGTTAAAAAAATTCTGCTATAATGACACACATAATTAAATTAGAATTTAAGGAGAACGATATGACATCTGCTAAAGAATATATCCAAAGCGTGTTTGAAACTGTAAAAAGCTCGTAACGGGCACGAGGCTGAGTTCCTCCAAGCTGTTGAAGAATTTTTCAACACTTTGGAACCTGTATTTGAAAAACACCCTGAGTATATCGAAGAAAATATCTTGGCACGTATTACTGAACCTGAGCGCGTGATTTCTTTCCGTGTTCCTTGGGTTGACCGTGATGGAAAAGTTCAAGTAAACCGCGGCTACCGTGTTCAATTCAACTCAGCTGTTGGACCATACAAAGGCGGACTTCGTTTCCACCCAACTGTAAACCAAGGGATTTTTGAAAATTCCTCGGATTTGAACAAATCTTTAAAAAAACGTCTTTGACTGGACTTCCTATCGGTGGAGGTAAAGGTGGATCAGACTTCGATCCTAAAGGTAAAACAGATGCTGAAGTGATGCGCTTCTGCCAAAGCTTCATGACTGAATTGCAAAAACACATCGGACCATCACTTGACGTACCTGCTGGTGATATCGGTGTTGGTGGACGTGAAATTGGTTACCTTTACGGTCAATACAAACGCCTTAACCAATTTGATGCTGGTGTCTTGACTGGTAAACCTCTTGGATTTGGTGGTAGCTTGATTCGTCCAGAAGCAACTGGTTACGGTTTGGTTTACTACACTGAAGAAATGCTCAAAGCTAACGGTAACAGCTTTGCTGGTAAGAAAGTTGTTATTTCAGGTTCTGGTAACGTTGCTCAATACGCTCTTCAAAAAGCAACTGAACTTGGTGCAACTGTTATCTCTGTATCTGACTCAAATGGTTATGTCATCGATGAAAATGGTATCGACTTCGATCTTTTGGTTGATGTTAAAGAAAAACGTCGCGCTCGTTTGACTGAGTATGCTGCTGAAAAAGCAACTGCAACTTATCATGAAGGTTCTGTATGGACTTACGCTGGAAACTATGACATCGCTCTTCCATGTGCGACTCAAAACGAAATCAACGGTGAAGCAGCTAAACGTTTGGTTGCCCAAGGCGTTATCTGTGTATCTGAAGGTGCCAACATGCCAAGCGACCTTGATGCCATCAAAGTTTACAAAGAAAAATGGTATCTTCTACGGACCTGCCAAAAGCTGCCAACGCTGGTGGTGTAGCCGTTTCAGCTCTTGAAATGAGCCAAAAACAGCCTTCGCCTCTCATGGACTCGTGAAGAAGTTGATGGACGTCTCAAAGACATCATGACAAACATCTTCAACACAGCTAAAACAACTTCAGAAACATACGGTCTTGATAAAGACTACCTTTGCAGGAGCAAACATTGCTGCCTTTTGAAAAATGTAGCAAACGCTATGATTGCACAAGGTATTGTTTAAGATTTATTTGCTCAATCCTCAATCACTACGATTGGGGATTTTTTGTTGAATCCAAAAAAACTCACCATTAACAGTGAGTTTTAACATCAGAATTTATTTTACTTTCAGTAAGGCAGATGACAAACATTCAACAATCTCATCAACTGCTTCATCTATGTTTATAGTTCCTTCATCATTCAACATCATGGGAATAAGATAAGAAAAAAACTCAATGCTAAGATGTAACGAACAATTCTTTCATTTGACCAATTTAGAATAAGTCCTTTTTCTTTAAATTGATTTAAAACAGGGCTAATTGGTTCTATTATAGATTGAACAATAATATTTCCTAACTGGATAGAAAGATTTTTATCAATAAAAGAACGCCCCAAGAGAATTTTAACCTGCATTTGATTCTCCTGAATGAAAAAGAGCCTATCTCGAACAATACTTTTTAAAAAGAAGGGAAAAGTTTCTTGATCTACTGTGAATTTTTTTTCTGAGAAATCCGCAATTACTTCTGGAATAACCTGTTCTAGAAAAGTAGATAAAATGGCTTCTAAAATACCTTCCTTTGTTTTAAAGTAACTAAAAACAGTTCCTTCTGACACTCCAGCGCGTTTGGCAATAAGGCTGGACGTTGTATTCTCAAATCCAATTTCTGAGAATAATTTTAAGCTTGATAATAATACTCGACGTTGTTTCAAGCTCAAGTTGCTAACTTCTAACGTCTGAGCATACTTTTGTTCTAAACTTTCCATCGCTAGCACCTCTCTTCTACTCTCTTACTTTTACGACTTTTTTGCCTCGACTGTGTCCCATTTTCAGACTACGATAGGCTTCTCTAACTGACTTTAGAGAAAAGTCATACACTGATCAATTTTTCAGCTGAACCTTCCCGTCTGAGACCATTTCAGCTAAAGTGCTAAAATCATCATATGTGGAATGTCTCGGACCAGTAAACTGAGCACCTTTTATCATAACATAGGGCGAAGGTACTAATGTCCCAATAGCTGTCCCCTTCAAGCCTAAACTAAAAGCCAATCTAACATAATCAGATCCATAACAATCCAAAAATTTTGTAATAGGCGTTGAACTAGCTGATAGAAGAGCCTTCTTGATATTCTCTTCGTAACTTACTGGTATGGCACCTAAAGACTTCAGATACTCTGCATTTTTCTTACTTGCTATTCCAATCACTGTCGCCCCCTTAGCAACTGCATACTGTACTGCAATACTTCCAATACCTCCTGCTGCCGCTGAAATAACAACAGTATCTCTTGAATTTAAACCGATTCTTCTAAAAAGCCCCACCCACTAGTTAGAGCATGCTACTCCCATAGTAGTCGCGTGAGTCATGTCGATCATCTCTGGATTCAATACAATTTCTGATTCATTGACACAAATTTCTGTTGCTAAAGCTCCCCTCTTAGTTCCCAAACCAGGATCACTAATCATTGTTCCAAACACCTTATCTCCTACTGAAAACCTAGTTACTTCATTTCCAACTTCTGTAATAACTCCAGAAAAATCTCTCCCCACACCTCTTGGAAATAAAGATGATTTAGATTCAAACCAACGACTTGGTTTCTTAATTTCGTTATAAAAAGATAGAAATCGAAGGGTTTCGCTCCCTCAAAAGTTTTATAATCAATAGGATTTAAACCAACAGCATGAACTTCTATCTCACTTGATTTACATCCAAGGCTGTAGAGTCGATCTTCAGCAAATCCAAGACCTCTTCGTTACCAAAACGACTGTACTCTATTGCTTCAACAACCATTTTCTTTTACTCCTTAATTTCACAAAAATTGAGTAAACACTCATTTTTATAAATTATACTCTTAATTTGTAAGAAAATCAATATTATCGTTTGATAACGATTTTATAACATGATACAAATATCCATCATTTCGATTTACAAATATGATTCTTTCAATCTAACTCTCCTCACTTTTAAAGATTCCTTTCCCTTTTTGCCCCTAGTACATAAAAATAAAAACCGCTACCCCTAAGAATAGCGGGTTTAAAGTAAACAAAACTTACTA